>Ga0316209_1000237_pt1 | contig 112275 bp, 114 predicted proteins | sample 6monopyrite_MG_FD_204945 | JGI IMG/M metagenome (GOLD analysis project Ga0316209, IMG submission 204945) | Microbial mat bacterial communities from mineral coupon in-situ incubated in ocean water Damariscotta River, Maine, United States -... | ecosystem: Environmental > Aquatic > Marine >... | reverse complement strand
GACTTTGGCATCCCGAGAAGCTCTATGGCTTTTGACATCTTCGTCTCTTCTTCCCCCTTCAGCTTATCCCTTATTAGTAACAAAAGGGATAACTCCTTTATATGACAGAATATAAATGGACGACGAATTTAGAAGCTTGAACTAGAATTTAGACTTGAACTAATTGCTAAGACTTAGCAAACGATTTAACAATCGACTTTAAATAGTCGGTATTACTTTGGTACAGGCTGAGATTTTTCGAACACTTAGAACTACATTGTATGCCCTGAAATGCACTGACCAAAAAGGCTGCTGACTGCACAGGATCAAGATTTTCTCTTACCACGCCTTGAGCAATGCCTTTTCTTAATAGATCGGCGATTTGATCGGCCCAACTTTCGAATACCTGATTAATCCGTAAGCGAAAGCCCTCATCTTCAAATGACATTTCTTGGGCTAGGTTGGTCAGTGGGCAACCCATTTCAATATCGCCAATGCATAACTCCTCACCAGCAAAGCCAAGAGAGTTGGCAATGGTGTCCAGCGGATCGCTGTTTTCAGCGACCAGTTTGTCCCAGCGTGAAAAGAACATATTGTGCAATAGCTCATCGACTACCGCGTAACCCAAGGCCTGCTTATTGGGGAAATGATGATAGAGGGCGCCTTTGGTTAAGCCGGTTTTTTCCACTACCTCATCCACACGAAGCCCTTTAAAACCATGCTGATGCAACAAAGTCGCTGTCACTTCCAGTATTTGTTGACGGGTTTTTGTGGGATTCTTCTTGCGTACCATTATTTACAACTCAATTTAATAGTCAATATCTGACAGTAACCACCATTCTAGGGCATCACTTGCATTGCTGCAAGATTCGCAAGTACCGATCGGTAAACGCAGCTTTCTTGAGACTGATTAGTCAATGTTGCTTCGCCGACGTTGGTTCACCAATACGGTAAAAATAAAAAACGACCTTTTCCCAGCACAATCTTGATGGGAGAGGGGTATAGTCTCCGCCATTCGACAGGGCAGTAGCGGAAAAAGGTCGAAAACACTAACGAATGCGTTTTAAACTGTTTCGGTTAAAGCTTGCATCATCTAGTCCTACTTTAAACTGATAATTGGACCAAAGCAGATCGGTGGTTTTTTCGTTTTGATGATTAACCATCGACATTTTATGTGAACGCCAATATTGGCCTAAATAGAGTTTGTAATCTTGAAAGGTCAAAGTTTTTAATGCTGAACCTTTACGATCATAGAACTCGGTTTTTAGCACTCGGTACTCCGCTTGATCAATCCAAGAAACCATTTTCCTATAACCGGAATATTTATAGGTCGGCGCATATTCGATCACAAAGCTTTTCATACCGTTAATGGTTTCTTCGCGCAGGAATTTGTAAGTATATTTACCCACTTCGAAAGAACTTAAATCTTCAAAGGCGAATTCACTTCCCATAAAAGGACCGGATTTATTCGATGATGAGATCCGTTTGACTCGCTTAAGCGCTGGTAAATAAAGCCATTGATCGTCTGCATCTAAAATATGCGAGTAAGATAAAAACGCGGTGCCCTTAACATCACTTGGACTATCAAAAACGGTTAAACTTTTATCACCGTCATCTTTGGCGGCCACTTCTTTCGATTTAATACGAATTTTTCGCTCGCTGCTTTCACCTTGTTTATTCTTCAATACCATTAACATATTTGCAGTGGAATCCTGCCAACCTAAGTCACGTTTATCCGACTCAACGGCGATGGCTAACCCTTTTTCTTCAGCGGTTTGTGCGTAAATGCTAGCTGTTGGTATCAGTAGCAAGATTGCCAATAACTTGTACATCTTGTTTCTCCTGTTCGAAAGTAATTAATAAAGCGGGCAATAATAAAAAGTCGGTGACTAGAGCCACCACAATAGTGATTGCGGTCATGATGCCCATATCGGCATTCATGCTAAACGTTGAAAATGACATCACGCTAAAACCGGCCACTAAAACGATCGAAGTAACCACCAGTGCTTGGCCGACATTAGAAAAGGCGTAACGAACCGCTTCGGTAGCATCAAAGCCTTTTTCTCGTCGAGCGCGTAAATATTTGCTTAAAAAATGTACCGTATCATCCACCACAATACCGAGGGTCATACCTGCGACTATTGCGAGCGACATGCCGACTTGAGAGACGAATATTCCCCAAATACCAAAAGCAATTACTGCTGGCACTAAATTGGGTACTAACGAGACCAATCCCATTTTCATTGAGCGAAATGCAAACACCAATAATAAAGAAATCATAATTAACGCTACCGCGGTTCCGCCCAGCATACTCACTACATTTCGCTCGCCAATATGCGCAAACATGAGCGACGGACTGGCGGCATAAAACTGGTAGTCTGAGCCGTTAACCACTAGCCATGCGCCCAGCTTATTTTCAAGCGCGATAGTTTCTTTAGTAGAAAGGTTTTTGGCAGTGATAATCACTCGGGTCGACGATTTATTTACGTTAATTTGATTGTTTAAATCTAAACCATAAGGCAGCGACATTTCGTACAGTAATAGATACTGCGCTGCCAAATCCCGTTGCTCAGGCAACCGATAGAACTGCTCGTCATCAGCGTGCATATTTTTATTAAGCCGCGTCATAATATCGGTAAAAGTATTCACATGAATCACTTCGGGTTGAGACTCTGCCATGTGCGCAAACCGCTCTACCATCGTTAGAAATTTAGGGTCACTAACTGCACCCTCTTCACCCGCAATTAAAGAAAATTCGAGGGTATAAAGACCAGTCAGGTTTTCTAAAACAAAATCGGTATCTTGACGAAATTCTGTTGATGTATCAAAGTACTGAACCCACTCATCATTTAGCTCGTTTCTTGGCAGAAATGCGATGGTGACTAACGTTAACAAAGTCATACCAGAGAGCAAATTTTTGCGATGATTAATTACAAAGTTAGCCAGTCCTTGCATAGACTGCGCGCCTTGACTTTCTCCGTCGGCAACTATCTTTTGTTTGATTGGTAAAACCAAAACAACCGCTGGCAATAATGTGATTGAAAAGATAAACGCAGCTGTCACACCCATGGCGACAATATTACCTAAATCATGAAAGGGAGGTACCTCACTGAAATTCATACTGAGGAAACCGATAACGGTAGTAATACTGGTTAAAAATATTGGTTGCAAATTAACTCGTAAACTTTCTCGCATCGCATCTATTTTGTTATCGCCGCGACGATAATTTTGTAAAAAAGTCACCAGAATATGAACGGCGTCTGCCACCGCCATGGTTAATATAATGGTCGGAGCCGAAGCGGAAGGCGGAGTTAATTTAATTCCAAGCCAGCCGGTTAATCCCATCGCAGTGGCGATGGAAGCAATAATCATAATCAATGTTCCGATAGTTGCACTAACACTTCGCAGTAAGAAACCAAGCATCAGCAATACCACTACAAACATTATTGGCACAATGGTGCCCATATCGTGTTGTGAAGAACTTTGAAACGCTTCGTTTAACATGATAAAGCCGGTCATATGGACTTCGAGGTTAGGGTATTTCTTTTCGAGTTGATCACGAAGACCACGGGCGTAATTAGCCACGTTAATATTTTCGTTTTCGTCCACGCCGGGTAATTTTACTGTGATGTTAACCGCTGCAACGTGGCCAGATGCAGAAACGAGTCGATGAACTAATAATGGGTCGTTGAGTGAAACACGTTTGATATACGCGATGTCTTGGGAATTGAGGGCAAGCTCTTCAGCGACTAAATCAGCAACCATTAAGTCATCTTCAACTGCTCGGGTATGTTGATAGTTGGTGATTGAATCAACTCGAGTTGAGAAAGGTGTTTGCCAAGCTTCATTGGTTAACCATTGAATTGCTTGCAGCGTTTCTTTGTTAAAAACATCGTTCTGGCTGGGTTTAATTACCATCAAAACGTTGTCCGATTTTTCGTAAGTATTTTGCAGTTTTTCGTAAGCTTCTAGCTGCTCGTTTCCTTCATCAAAGAAGACTCGGTAATCGGTGGTAAAACCTAGTTTTGATCCTCCCATACCAGCAGCGCCGATAACGGAAAGACTTAAAATTAGTAATAACCAACGAAATCGAATAAGTTGATTCGCAATAATTTCCGACATGTTATTAATCCTGTGTAAGGTTTAAATTTGGCACATACATACCAGTTGGTCTGTATATTACATACCAACTGGTATGTATGCAATTGTTTTTTTAAATAAATACGTTGATATTCTGGCAATACGATAGGTGGTACGGACGCTAGTGATTAGATGTTCGTGTTCTATCTATTTGATATTACTGAAATTAAACAAGGCAGTCGCCCGATGCGATCTGCTTGAACCAGTGAATGTATAAGCCAACGCGACGCACTTTTGAAAGCAAGCGCTAGAGATTCTTAGCCAAATATAAGGCTAGATACTGCCCACCGTGTCCCATATGTCTGGAAATAGAATCGTAACTATTTGAATTTAATATTATTTTTAGAAATGGGAAAACTTTCTTCCGATCATTTTTTGGCCGAATTATGGCCCACAATGTCCTTTTTTACATGAGAACGATTCTTAATCGTGAATTAACTTGTTGATATTTATAGATAATCGGGGTATTTTGGTTTTCGTAAAATAGACATACTGCCCAAAGTACATATGGGACAACCTGAGCAGTACTTAAATGTTATGACATCTGACCTAATTTAGACAGGGAATAATATGACTTTACCATTAGTTTATGAATTCAAAGATGACAACTTCGTCTTAGATGGTTTGAGGCAAGTGTCGGAACAACTCGCTTCAATTAATTGTGATGACAAAATGTCTGCTACTCGTCTGCATTATGTGACAATGACATTGTTAAATGCTATTTATTCTTATGGGGATATTAGTGACTCCGATGCAAACAAAATAAATGAAGTTATTGAAATCATATCAAATGCACCAACAACTTAGACAATAGGGATTTTCATATGGACAGTGAACTGCAAATTTATGTACGAATTGGAATCGAAATAGTGGCTGGTCTTATAATGCTTATAGGTGTTATTGGAATTCTGGTCGAAAGAAACAGGACTAAAAGAGGAATAGGTGTTCGTGTTATTCAATTTTCGACGGTACTTCTAGTATTGCCTGCGATCCTAATCTTAGCTCTTGAAGGCGTCCTTGAGAATCAAACTACTTCAGCATTAATTGGAACGATTGTAGGCTATGTCCTTTCCGGCATAGGTAAAGATGAAAAAAACAACAGTTCAAAGTAAAACTAAATTCATGATAAAAAGCGAGGACACCCATAATTAAAATAGCGAGAATAAATATGGGTGTCCTCAAATTTTCTGCTCAAATTTTCTGTCGCTAGATAGAAACGAGATGAATATAGGCAATCACGTTTTATCGTGTGAGAAATTTGCTATGATGGCTGTGAGATAAAAGATGGGTGTCCCTGAATTTCCGCCGGAATTTCGGAATTTGTCTCGTAATTTAAGGGGTTAAAGTAGAATGTGGAGTCCACAGAACCCTATACTAGACTCGCACATATGGAGGTGAGGCTAAAATACCTCACCTAACTCGATAGGTGGCAGGAGTTATTAGATATCGACGCGTAACCCAACATAGACGCTACGATCCTTTTGCACCATGGCGCCGCTGGGATGACGACCGGTGATATCTGCCTCATCGGTGGCATTTTCTACCTTAATGTAGACTCTCGTCTGATCGGACAATTCATAATCAGCAATTAGGTCCAGGTTAAAGATGGAGTTTGTAGTATCGAACGCGCTCGGCGTACGCTCACAAGTCACCTGCGTGCAGACCGCATCCACAAAGCTTGCCGCCGCCTTAACGCTCCAGCCATTACTGTGCTCAATACCAAAGCTTAACTGGCCCTGTTGTTCTGGGAAATAGGTCAATGGGTCACCTTTTTGCACATCACCGAAGAAAGAGTTTTCGAAAGTCGAATCGAATTCACCTGACATATAAGTGTAGTTAAAACTCAATGGCAACTTATAGCCCGCTGTAGTACTAAAGTCATGGACTAAAACCAGCTCCAAACCATTAACAGTGACTGCACCACTATTAAACTGAGTGCCGTCTTCGTCTTCGCTACAATCAGCACCGGAAACTGTAGTACATTCGCCAATAATATTGTCATAGTCATTAATGAAGAAAATAGCTTCGGCAGAGAAATTTCCGATAAAAGCACGGCCACCAAATTCAAAGCTGAGACTTTCTTCATTATCTGTCTCTGGCTTATAACCTGCCGGTGCAAAGCCCTTGTGGGCACCACCTAGCAAAATCAGGTTGTCGTTGACTTGATAGGTGATACCAAGACCTGGAATGATCTCACTCTGTTTGTTAGATTTGTCTTTACTGATGGTGGCGTCGACGCGTTCTGGCGCGCCCCACTCGCGGCGGCGAATATCGACATTCTCATAACGGACACCGGGCGAGAAGGTCCAGTCGCCGAATTCGATTTTATCTCGGATATAAAAGGCAATAGCATCCGCTTCGGTTAGACGATTATTGGATGCTTTATTACCAAAAATGCCCAACTCGGTCAGCGCCAAGCTGCCATTGATACTCTGCAAATAAGTATCTTCTGCCTGGAAACGATCTTCTTCGTCCTGGTGGAGACGAACGCCGATCTCGAATTCATGAATCGCTAAACCGGACTCAAAATCCCAATCTAACATAAACTCCACACCTTGAGCGACGTAAGCACGATTATTATGTTTGATTTTTACTTCGCCTTCCGCCTCCCCCCGCAATAGCGCTATTACACCTGCATCGCCGCCATTAGCAGCATCAATAATAGCTCCAAGTTTCATGCCGTCGATATTGCTGGTCTTATCCCAATCTCTGGCCGTTTCATTACGGTAGGCTACGGCGTGCAAGCTCATTTCTTCATTCAAATCAATGGAGTAATGCAATTGCAACTGCTCTTGTTGCACATTCAATTGATCATTCTGGGAGGCGGCATAACGGCGATACGGGTTGACCGCAAAATCTGCATCAGTCAGCCCCAGGTAGCTTTGATTAGAAGTTTCGCTGGCTTTCAGGTATTTCAACTGCAATTCTTGATAATGCTTTGCGCTAGCAGAAGAATTGATGCGCATTTTAGCCATATAATCGGTTTTGTCCAAACCTGTCGTCTTATCACTGAAGTCGATAGACTTAAATCCATTATCTTTTTGGTTATAGGCTTCTAGTAACCAGCCGATATTCTCTTGACTATCTCCATATGTAACGTGCTCTCTCAAAGCACCATTAGAGCCACTTTCCAGCATGATTTGACCACCACGTTCATTTGGAATAGGGGTTGATAAATAGTTAATGGCACCACCAACCGTGTAAGGACCCTCAGTGATAGCCGCAGGGCCTTTTAACACCTCCAGACCGGCAATGCGACCTGCGGTAGGTGAATAATAAGCCGCCGACGCCGCATAAGGCGCAGGCGCAACCAATATGCCATCTTCCATCAAAGTGATCTTATTGGAGCGCTCGGCACCGGATGCGGCGCTCCGGATCCCAATATTAGGACGCAAGCCATAGCCATCTTCCTGACGCACATAAACGCCGGGTACCTGGCGTAAGATCGCATTGATATCTGAGTATTCAAATTCTTCCAAATCGGCCTGGTTAATCACATGGGCAGAACCTGCAGTTTTCTGTGCAGCTTCCTTGTTACCGATTATGGTAACCGTTTCTACGATCTTTTCATCGGCAATAACCGAGGCTGAAAGAGCCAGCAGTATTACGCTGGCAATGGGGTTAATACGAGGCTGAGATATCATTCTTATAACTCCAAACAAGCCCTTTATTGGGCCCAAATTAAGTGTCGATATGCACCTGAGAATGCATATTCTTGTCTGATTGGCACGCATTATATTGCAAATGCGAATCATTACCAAACGTATTATCGGATAAACACCTTATTAATTACAAGATATTGGGAATATCGGAGACAGCCACTTTTATAAAATTGTTAATTTATCCATCTAAACAAAAACAAACAGAACAAACAGAAGGACAGCCACCTTTTTTTATCGACCCGAATTACAAGGTGATAATGGTTACTCTTTACGGCTTAACTCGCGACTTCAATCGTAAAAATACTTGATAGAAATGCTAACCGGTCAACAACCCATTGGCGACGATGTTCAAAGCTTTGACCGGAAAACTCATCTTCGCCGCAAAGAAAGGCTCGTCTAACGCAGCGGCAAATGCAGTGGTAGTAGAGCGTGTCCTCTAAATCGATAATCGACTCACGAGCGCGTGTCATAGAAAATCCTTTTCGGTAATGACGTTGGGGGGTGAATTATCGCTGGAAGGTGGCTCGAAGAATATAGGCATTCAAGTTTTATCGTGTGAGAAATTTGCTATGATGGTTGTGAGATAAAAGATGGGTGTCCCTAATTTAAGATAACTAACACCGGCAGCCGAAAATTAACTGCTGACAGCGTCGTCAAAAGTTATTTTCGTCTGTGGTGTAAGGTTAGGTTTCATGGAGAGATAAATTGAGAATTTTAGTACAAATTATATTAGTGTGTATATTAGTCAGTTGTAAGTCTATTGAAGGTGATATGAATTACGGTCTTTCACACTATAGAATGGGACTATACAATCATGCTATCCCGAGCTTATTATGCGCGACACCAGAACTCGAAAAAACAAACCCTTATGATACGAGGGTAACACAAGCATATTTGGCATTAGGTACTATGGCGCAGGCGGACAAAATGTATGATGAATCTGAACAATATTATTTGAAAGCGTTGTCCTCTGCAGAAATTCTCAAAATAGACAAAAATCTGCATTTACGTAATACCAAAAATACTCTTGGTAATTTTTATATATCACGAAAGCACTTTCAAAAAGCGTTGCCACTTTTAAAAGGTGCAGTAGTTCTAAGTCAAGGTATGAATTCTGATAGTATTTTGATGGCTATTGACTTAGATAATTTAGCATTGGTTCAAGCGGAACTAGGGAAATCAGAAGAATCCACTGAATTAAGTATCCAAGCGTTAGAACTGGTAGACAATTCTAAAAATCATAAATTGTATAACCGAACAAAGGGTATCATCTTATATAATCAGGGAAAAAATTTCGAAAAATTCGACTTCTTTGAAAAGGCTTTGGACTGCTACGAGAAATCTATTAAGAGTTTAAAGGTTCACGCTACAAATAAGTTGTATGAAAATTGGCGAGTAGAGCTAGTGGAAAAAACAAAATCGGTACTAATAGCAAAGCACAATGCAAAGAAATAGAATCTAACCGATCTTTATTATAGATTGAACTTGATTAGGACCCAGATAATCAAGGAAAGAACAATACGAGACATCCACTTTTATTAAACCTAAAGGCAAAAGACGACAAGGCGTAAGTTTATGTAAGAGATTGACGATTGAACTTAAGGGTTGTTGGGGAAATCGTTACTGTCGGGTATTCCATGCTGCCCAGCGTACATATGGTACACTCTTGACAGTATTAAAACGTTACGCAAAACAAGGAGAAAGAATGATAGCAATTAGAATAATATTAACGATTACGATGCTCATTTCTTTTCCTGTTTTGGGCTGCACTGTACCGCCTGCAGTATACTTTTACACCCCAGAAGAGCTGGTAGAAAATACAAAATCGATTGTACTAGCTCGGGCCGATAGCGCAAATGTAATTGAGAACAAAAGCGGAAGAAAGCCGTATTTTAAAATAGTAAGTTTTAAAGTGATAGAAGTACTTAGAGGAAATAAAGATACTGAAACAATCGAAATGGTAGAATTCATTTCTAAAGAACCGATTTATGATTTCGGTAACCATGAGCTAAAGGAGTTTTGGGAAGAGCCAATGGCAGGCGCAGGAGAAGCACCGGGAGATTGCTATGCGTATGGTCGGTATGAAATTGGAGAAACTTATCTTCTTTTTAGCGATATAGGTCATATCAAGGCTTTCGAGAAAATTAAAGACCTCAAAAACGATAAATGGTTATCTCATATTCGATTGCTTGCCAAGTAATATGTGGGAATCAATCGTTACCATAGTCAAGAGCTCAACTCGTGCCTCGTAAACTCAGACAAGCGTTACAAGAAATATGATTACAAAACCGCAACCAAAAATTCGTATTGGCAAAAAAGCGAGAATAAATATGGGTGTCCTCAAATTTACGCTAACCTATGAGCCAATGGAGAACCGTTCGCCATAGGAGTTGAGATGCAGGAGATTTATGGCACATAGTAGCCGTTCTCTGGTCTTGAATTTCATGTGTTACCCAGTTCCGAAAATACTTTAACAAGAGCCAAAAATAGAAGGGAATAATTAAAATGCCTGGAGAAGTTATTGGGGAAGCACTTTCTGGTGTTTTTCGCTTTGTTTTTCGAATGTTTGCTGAAGTAATATTCGAGTTTTTAATTAAAGGCGTTGGATTCATTATTTGTCGGCCGTTCAGTAAGAAGATCAGCCAGGATGACTTTATAGTAACGATAATTGGTATATTCGTATGGGGAATAATTATTTTTTGTGGTTATCAACTCATGTCCTTTATAGACGTTGATAGCTGTCTGGATTCAGGTGGAAGGTATGATTACCAACTTAACGAATGTGAACACGGTGAAGAATAAGAATCGAGTTGAGTATGGAAATGAATCAATATTTCGTTAATTTTTAAGTTCTAAAAAATAACTTTCCTTCAAGAACGAATGGTATGCTATTTTTGCAGACAGAATTAGGTCGGCAACCCTTTGCCGAATAAATCGAAAAACAAAAGAGAGCTGTCGGGAAAGGGTTCACGACCTACAAAAAAACGATAACCAAAAGCTGTCAGAAATCAATCGTTTTATTTTTCTCAAGCCAAAATAACGCATTGGAGAATTCAATGAATAATAAAATCGACTCAAATACCGCTCTTATAGTAATTGACGTACAAAAAGCGTTTGATGATCCAAAGTGGGGAGAAAGAAACAATCCAAATGCAGAGGTTAACATATCACATTTGATTGACCTTTGGAGAATTAAAAAACGACCCATCATCCATATTCAACATTGTTCTACTGAGTTAGACTCCCCACTTCACCCTGATCAACCGGGAGTAGAATTCAAACCTGAAGCGATACCCTGCAAAGGCGAACAAGTGTTTCAAAAATCTGTGAACAGCGCTTTTATTGGTACAACTTTGGAATCCCACCTTCATGATAACGGTGTAAGAAAACTTGTTATCGTTGGTTTAACCACCGATCACTGCGTTTCTACAACAACGCGAATGGCCGGTAATTTGGGCTTTAAAGTATTGTTAGTCGCAGATGCAACCGCGACCTTTAACAGACAAGGTCCAGATGGAAAAGAATATAGTGCTGAAGAGATTTTTGCGATTCATTTGGCTAGCCTTCACGGTGAATTTTGCCAAGTGGTTACTACAAATTCGCTATTATCCTAATAGAAAAGAAACCGGCAAGCATAGTGAGACTGTATGTCTCGGCCGTGAGCCTCTTGTCCGTTCTTGTTGCAACGATACGACACATTTGGTAGCTCTATATAATAAATTTTAAATGTGTGGTGTTTGTACTTGTAAGCAATTAACGATATAGTAAATGCTTATTTTTCTATACCGTTTAAACCATGATCCTAATAAGACAATACCTTTCATCCTCGGACGCTGAAATCGACGGAAGTGATTTAGAGGAGCAAGGAATTCCGACACATGTCTCGTCAAAAGGATCACACGCTCTTTCTAGATCCCGAACAGGCGCGGTAACTGTAAGTCTATGGGTATTACTAAATCATCAATATGATGATGCAGTTTTATTTCTTAGGGATAGAAAGCATAAAATTACAACGGGAATTACTCCGGCCGAGATGAAGCATCTTAAGGCACAGGCTAAACTGAACACCTATCATTATCTAAATAAGGTATTAGTTTACGCAGGATTATTGGCGATGGCCTGTGTAGGTTTTATAGCATACCAAGTAATGAAAAATGGCGTTTCCACATAGATATTTAGCAGGACTCTATTTTAAGGAAAGTTTGCAATGAGTAATAAGATTAGAAAGTTCCTTTGGTCGATTCCACTACCTCTATTTGTATTCGGCAATAGCCTCCTCGCAGCCAGCGCAATGATTTATGACTGGACCGATGCTGATCGGTTATTAACGATATTATTATTACTTCCCATCCCTCTTTATCTTATCTTGGAACGAGTACTACCAAAGCGTAGAGAATGGTTGCTTAATTGGAAAAACTTCGGCAAAGATCTCTTTTGGATATCTGCGACTTATTTAATATGGGTACCAATATACGATGAGCACTACGATACTCCAATTTCCGATTGGTTCACCAGCCTGTCTGCCGCGTCAAATGTCGGCTATCGTTTCGAATCAGAGACATTATTCGGATTGATTGGCGTTTCATTGCTCGCGACTTTTATTATCGAGTTTATTGGTTATTGGTTGCATCGTCTACAACATCGGTTTATGTTTTTTTGGCGGATCCATGCGACCCATCACCATATCAGTAAAATGAGCGTAACAAGAACTGATCGAACTCATCCGCTAGAATTTTTAGGACTTAATCTTGGCTCTGCCGTAGTGCTAGGATATTTTGGTGCGAGTGGCGATGTTGTAGGTCTTACTTTATTAATTAGGATGTCTATCGCTTATTCCTGCCATTGCAATCTTCCGATGACATCGGGCATTTTCGGATGGGTTTTTAATACACCAGAATGGCACCAGGTTCATCACTCCTGTAATTATGCGGAAAGCAATACTAACTTTGGATGCTCGCTAATCATTTGGGATAGAATTTTTGGTACCTTTAAAAATAAAGAAATGGTCGAAAAAATCGGAAATGGAAGCGGGAATCCACTTTCGTTAATTACTCAACTAAGCATCCCGTTTCGCTCTAATAAAGCTATTCGAAAATTGTAGGGTATAACACGATTAGCGGCATTAAACTGTTAAGCTACAAAAGAAGCTATTTCAAAACATGAAAAATCTACTTCTAATTCTTGCTATAGCTTCTCATTTTTCGTCCGCGCTTGAGCCTGCTCTCAAATTTGACAGCCAGCATAATACTTATTCCTTAAAACTTACTTCAAGAGAAGTAACTACTTCGATGGGAATAGAGCAGCTAATTAGTTACAGCGTCTACGAGAATAAAAAGTTCATTTTCAGCGAACTGGATGGGAGAAGATTATTGGCTGAAATTCAACAAAGGACTAGCGCTGCATTTATATATTGGTACCACTCCGGAAAGAAAATACCAACAATAGATGATTTTATTCAGTCTCAATAAATCGTAAACCGATTAGTCCGAACGAGTCTTTTTCGCTTTTTTATTAAGCCTATTTAATAATTCCTCTCTAGAAAATACTTTGTCAATATTCACCCACATTTCTAAACTGGGTAGCTGGTCATCCTTAAATGAATACTGATTATTGGAATTAAAACGTCCTTGAATTTCCTGCGTTTTGAAAGGCGTTGAGACGAGTACTTCTTCACCCTTTTTGTTGACTTGCATCGAGTTTTTGAAATAACTAACAGTCGCGCTAAACGAATCATCATTTTTCTCGCTGATCTCAACCGTTAAATGATAACGACTATTCTTGGAATTATCGAATAATACTTTATTGGTGGTTAGGCGGACTTTTTGGCCGCTGCTTTGATCAAAATAAAGCACTTGTTTCTCGTCAAAGACATTACTAGCCATCGTATCGCGCGAATTATTTGCCGAAAAAGTTTGTCCATTTTTTTCGAAAATTGTTGCACTAATGACACCCCTATATTGTTCGGAGGCATGGGAATTTAATATCAATAGTGAAATAGATAATGCAAGAATATTTGATAGTTTAAGCATGTTTTGGTTCCTTTAAAAAATACTATTGATTTAGTGGATATTGACGATTTAATGAATTTTAGCTTGCTTCATAAAAAACTACCAACAAAGAAATAATAAGCTGAACGAACCGGTAAAGAAAATGGCTCAAGAATAATCCGAGCATAGCAAAAGGCAGTCGTAACAAAGATCCTAACCAACTCAGTTGATAACATTTTCGACTGGCTAATAAGATATAGGCCAAAAGCCCAACGAGAAGCAAATCGAAATAAATCATTTCTGAAATGGCGTCACTGGAGAAGAAATCGGAAATCGCAACTAACAAATAGGCGGGAAGTTGTGCAAAAACAATCCAAAACATCACCCAAGCATAAATGTACATTGAAAAAACTAAATGATCGGCGAAAAAATAGCCTTTCTTTCGATAAATTAACGCGGCGAAAATTGCCAGTAACGGGGCACTAATAATAATGAGTGATCGTGATAATACCGCGGTGACTTGCTGATAGCTTTGGCTCGCCATTTTATAGTCCAAATTTAGCCAATCAATCCATTGCAAGACCCAGGGTTTCATATACGGACTGTATGATTGAGAGTGAAGCTGGTCGTAAAAGCTAACGTTAAAATCGGAGAGTGGGGTAGTGAGTACGTAAACCAGATTAACTATTAGAAAGAAAGCGACTGGTTTCATATAACCCACCCGCCTTCCTAAATGGTAATTAAGCGCTAGTTCGCCAGGATGAGCAAAAAATGAGAAAAGGCTTTTAAGTAATTTATTTTCTAGTGAGGTGAAACTCTCGAATAAGTCTCCAACTAAATAAGTTAAAGAACGGTGCTTGGCATTTAGTCTCATCTCACCACAGAAAGAGCAAAACGATTCTGATTGAAAATTGCCACAGCTGGCGCATTGATGAGGCTGTCCTAACGTTTTTTGCTGGTCCGTTGGCATTTAGTGATCCGTGTTGGATTTGCGCTTTATCTATACCCGTTATCATTCAAGATGCAGGCTTCAGCGAGTCATGAAGCTGCCATATTTGAGGCGCAATGACGCCGGATTAGTCATTCTAATTCAAGTTATTGCAAAGCTTCCGCTCCTGCTCACGCCCCTTACCTCCATCCATGTAGGCAACTAAGAAGATGGTAGCTTCATGGCTCGCCCTGCGGGAGCTAAGCTAGAAACCTTGCACTGCGTTGTAAGCCTTGAAAAGGGCTAGCCATTTCCTGCGGCTTGCGCCTTGTTCAAGATTGCTAGCTTAGCTCTGAATCCTGCATCTTGAATGATAACGGGTATAATCTTATTTTGCTGACCATTAAACGTTTAATTTGTAATGCTGTCAAATCGCCAGAGTTTGACATAAACCGCTAGCGATTCGTTTAATTTTGATAATGGAATAACTAAAATAACGCCTCGTCAATTTAGATAGACCTATTTAGACAGTGCTAAGATCGAACCAATAGTGTTAAACTCTGGCCCAATTAAAAGCGAATAGGCTTTTACTCGCCGCCGCTGAGCCGATAAACCGTTTATTATTTAATGGAGAGAAGCATGAAGAACAACCAACCAAAATCTATTTTATTGATTATATTAGTCCTCTGTGGATGGGCGACCGCTCAAGCTGCCAGCAAGGAATCCTCTAGCCAACCACTTAAAATTGACGACTCCAGTTTTAGCTGTATCCGAGATTTAACCAAAGTGCGCGGTTTATACGTCGGCAACTTAAGTGGCAACATAGAAGCGACTTTAGCGGTCGCAAAAGCGAACAAGGGTGGCGAGTATCCAGCAGGGTCAGTTATTCAGCTTGTCCCTACCGAAGTCATGGTGAAACGCAATAAGGGTTTTAACGTGGCGACTAAGGACTGGGAATTTTTCGAATTAAGCGTCTCTAAAACGTCGAGCAAAATTGATAAACGTGGCTTTGCTGATGTCGTCAACCGTTTTGGCGGCAACTGTTTTGGCTGTCATATCAAAGCAGAGTCAAAGTGGGACTTAATTTGCGAGAAGGGTCATGGTTGCGATCCGATCCCGCTAACGCCTGCAATGATATCCGTCATTCAAAAAACCGACCCACGCTGTGAAACTAATGAAGCGCTGAATAAAGAAGAAATGCAAGCGGCCGCTCAATTACAAAAGATGATGGGTAAATAGTCCACTCTTGTCACAAGTAAGAAGAACTATCGAGTCTCGTGATAAATTTGTGATATTTCCGTGACTCGATTGGGATAAGTTACTCCTAGAATCGGTGTTTCTTTTATTTGATAGGAACACTCGCATGAAATTTTCGAAACTGATCAGCGCATTAACGCTGGGACTTGCCGCCGTCAACGTCAGTGCACAGCAAATTGACGTTACCATTACTAATTTAACGACTGGCATGTACTACACACCATTTGTGGTTGCAGGACACGATCAAAACTTCCACATTTTTCAGGTCGGCCAACAAGCCACTGAAGAATTGCAAGCACAAGCAGAAGGCGGCTCGACCACCGGCGTGGTGGGATTATTGAATACCGCTAACGCCGTTGTGGTTGATAACCCTGCCGCTGGATTATTAGCTCCTGCTGGTAGCACCATGGCCAGTATGGACACCGGCAGCAACCAGTTTCTATCCATTACCGCAATGCTTTTACCGACAAATGATGCTTTTGTTGGGTTAGACGCTTGGCGAATCCCTACCACGCCAGGAACTTACTACATTGACTTGAACGCTTACGATGCGGGTACGGAAGCCAATGACGAAATTATTAATGGTGGCGGCATGCCAGGAGTGGCCGGAATTCCAGCCGCACCGGGAATGGATGCCGGTACCAATGCCACCGGCGTTACCACAATGGAAGCCAATCAAACAGTACACATCCATCGCGGTACAGTCGGCGACGACGATTTAACCGCCGGAAAAAGTGATTTGGATAACCGGATCCATCGTTGGTTAAACCCCGTAGTACGCGTACGCGTTGACGTACAATAGGAGGGTAGAAAATGATTATCTTCAATAAAAATCTGCTTTTCTCATTGTCTAGCGCTGCTGTTTTGAGTCTTGCCATTAGTGGCTGTGACAGTAATTCCGATAATGATCCCGAACCACCACCGCCTCCGCCGCCAGTTGTTTTCAGCTTTGATGTGCAAGTGATTAATCTGACAAATAACCAACCTTTGTCTCCGGTTGTCCTAATCGCCCATCAAACCGGTAACATTTGGACGATCAATCAGTCTGCTTCTGTAGAATTAGAGTTAATGGCGGAGTCCGGCGATAATTCATCATTAACCGCGGTTAGCTTTGCAATGGCCTCAAGCAGTGGCGCCGGACCGATTGGACCTGGTGGTTCAGAAACCATTTCTTTGAGTATCAATAACAGTATTGCGTCAACCTTTTTGTCAGTGGCGACCATGCTGGTGAATACTAACGATGCGTTTACCGGCATCGATCAACTGGATATCAGTCAGTTTAGCGTCGGACAAAGCCAGATGATGAATGTTGCCGCCTATGACGCGGGAACGGAAGCTAACTCAGAAATGATGGGCACTATTCCGGGACCGGCAGATGGCGGCGAAGGGATGAATACTTCACGTGATGACGTTGATTTCGTTTCTCGTCACTCAGGTGTGGTAACCTCAGATTTCGGTTTGACAGCATCAATCCTCAATGAGTCTCATCGTTTTGACAATCCAGTGGCAAAGATTATCATCACACGAACTCAGTAAGATTTTCAACCGGCCATTAAGGTCGGCTTTATATTTCTTCTCGTCATCTTGCATTTTGAAGATGGCGAGTTTTGCGTTTAAGCTATTAACGGAATTTAGAACTCGAAAAAACTAATGAACACTGAGCATAAAATATTAATCGTAGAAGATGAGACCGATATTGCCGAATTAATTAAGGTTAACTTAATGGCGCTATCGCTTAAAACCGAACATTGTGCCGATGGCCAATTAGCGGTCGAGCGGATTTTATCTGGTGAGTTCTCTTTGATTATTTTAGACCTAATGTTACCCGGAATGGACGGCCTTGAAATTTGTAAAGCGGTCCGCGCTTCCCGCCCTGAACAAGCGATCATGATGTTAACCGCTAAAAGCTCAGAAATCGATCAAGTTGTCGGTCTCGAACTAGGCGCCGATGACTATATGACAAAACCTTTCAGCATTCCCGCTTTTCAGGCGCGAGTGAAGGTTCAGCTAAGGCGGGTCGAGTTATTATCAGAAAGAATTGACCCTACTCAGAACCAAATTTTTTCCATCGGTCGACTTTCGATTGATCAAACTAACCACACTGTTCACCTGGATAAAGACTCGATCGATTTAACCTCGCTTGAATTTGATTTGTTAACCTTTTTTGTACAACGCCCTGATCAAGTTTTCTCGCGAACGAATTTATTAGATAAAGTTTGGGGATACGATCATGATGGTTATGAGCATACCGTTAATTCAAATATTAACCGCCTCAGAAGAAAGTTAAAACGTAAAAATAATCAGCAACAAATCATCCAAACCGTTTGGGGCGTTGGTTATAAACTATCGACACAGGATTGCCAATAGATGAACTTATCTCTTTATCAAAAGCTTTCGATCTCGCTGCTACTGACGTTTATTTTAATTGTTACCAGTTTTTTAATCATTAGCCAACAAATTGAAAAATTTTCTAAAGATAGCGCGGAGCAAAAACTCCATCATCAATTAGCTGATCATTTGGTGCACGATAATCCATTGCTGGCCTCCGGAAAATTTGATCCACAAGCACTCGAGAACTTGTTTCATTCAATGATGATTTTGGGACAAAATTTCGAGTTTTATGTGCTCGACCAGCGAGGTAACATTCTCAGTTATTCGGCTAAACCCGGTGAGGTACGTAGAGACAAAATCGACTTAACGCCGGTCAAACAATTTATTCAACAAAAAGATCAATTTCCAATTTATGCCCAAGATCCGCGTAGCGATAACAACAAAATATTTTCTGCTTCGCCAATCATTCTAGACGATCAATTAAAGGGTTATTTATACATTATTGTTCGTAGCAAAATCTATGACAATATATTTGATCGGATCAGCAGCAATGACCAAATGAAAGTTTATGGTTTAATTGCCATTGCCAGTCTTCTTTTCTTGCTGGCTATTTTGCTAGTGAGTTTACGTTTTATTGTCGCACCGCTACGAAAATTAACTTCGGATGTTTCCTCGTTAAAATTGGTGGATAGCGATCAGCCGTTAATACCAATTGTCAGTTCTGGACGAGGCAAAGAAGTTGATGCCTTGACCTTTTCCTTCAACCAAATGATCGAGCAAATTAATCAGCAATTTGAGCGGCTTAATTTGGTGGATGCGGAACGCCGCGAAATACTCACGCATTTATCGCATGATTTACGAACGCCTTTGGCATCACTGCAGGGATTTTTGGAAACGATTTCAATTCAAAAGGACGAATTATCGGAAGACGATCGCCAAGCCTATCTAGAGCGTTGTTTAAAAAATGCTCGGCAGTTAAAAAAATTCGTTGACCAAATTTTTGAGCTGGCTCATTTGGAATCGGATCAAGTGAACGCAAATCTTGAACCCTTACCGATCGCCGAGCTGCTATATGACTTAATCGAAAAATTTGCAATTAAAGCACAACAAAAAAATATTAAGCTATGCGTTGAAGTCAGCGATGATTCCATCCAAATTATTACCGACATTGCTAAACTGGAAAGAGTACTGAGTAATTTAGTCGAAAATGCGATTCGGCATACGCCGGCAGAAGGGATCATTACACTCAGAGTAATAGACGTAGTAGGAAGCAAACAGGTATTAGTTGAAGTCAGAGATACCGGTACCGGTATTCCCGAAGCAGAGTTGCCCTATCTATTTGACGCCCGTTACCGCGGCAGTAAGGCACTGGAAGATGGCGAGCGACACATAGGGTTAGGGCTCACCATTACCGAAAAATTATTGAAGATACTCGGCAGTGAAATTAAAGTGAGCAATAATTCCGATTGTGGCGCCAAGTTTAGTTTTTGTTTACCGTTGAGTTAGTTCGGATGGTTCAAGAGTAGGGTGGGCATTTTTTTCTGCCCACCAGTTCCAGACTACATATTGCCAATTGGTGGGCAAAAAATACCTGCCCACCCTACAAAAACTATCATTAGATGAAATCTTTAACTAATTCGCTAACGTACGCATCCAGTTGATCTAATACCCGCTGATCTTTGCTGGCATCCTTTCTCAAATTTTCCATATTCGCCAAATAATCTTGATAGATCAATGTCGAGCCAGAATCCTGATCAAAAAGGGCATTCTGCCTAAAATTCTGCCAGCGCTGCAATTCTGACGGATTAAGTGTTTCTAATGCATTGCGGGCGCGGTAGCGAAACAATAATTCATCTAAACGTTGGTCGTTAAAATGATAATGGCTTGGTGATGAAGCATTTTCTGATAAGGTCTGCCAATTTGTTGCTCGAATTTCATCCATTTTATTTTTATCTTGACTACTAAAAAATCCGCCCGAATACAATGCGTGATCGGGGTTGGTAATTTTGTCGAATGATTTTTTCTGATAGACCTGTCGTAATTTATCGAGGAATTCCGGCATAATTTTTTTGATCGCTTCCGCATTTTCTAGACATTGCGAGAGCTTAATATTTAGTCGCTCTTGAGACGCTTGATTGAGTACCCCAAGCGGCGCTACCGCCGGGCATTTATTATAGTGAACTTCTTTGATTGCCAAACGCTCTATGCCCTCTGGCAATTGATCTTGGCGAGTAAAAATACGTTCACTTAATTGTTCGGTATTAAGCTTTTCAAGATCGACAATGGAACGGGTTAAGTCAATACAAATGGCGCTATTCTTATTGGTGGTATGAGCCATCAGCGGCATCATAACGCCGGTATATTGGTGTTGACTACCCAGCATACCAGAGCAATGAACAAATGGTTTATGATTGACTAAATCGATTTCAGTCATCACCATTCGCTTGTCTTTAAGAGATAACAAATACTCATACAATTTAGGCTGTTTTTGTTTCACCAGCTTGGCCATATTAATGGTCGCATAAACGTCCGCTAACGCATCATGCGCATCCGCGTGTTCAATACCATTCGCCTGGCTTAAAAGTTCAAGACGAAAACTGACCACACCTTCGTCATTAGTCGGCCAGTTAATTCCCTCCGGTCTTAAGGCATGGGTCATTCTCAATAAGTCGATAATATCCCAGCGCGAGTTACCATTTTGCCATTCTCTAGCGTAAGCATCGTAAAAATTACGATAAAAGCCGTGTCGAATGACCTCATCGTCAAAACGAATATTGTTGTAACCTACGCTGCAGGTATTGGCTTGGGATATTTGTAGATGAATTTCTCGAAAAAACTCTTTTTCATTTAATCCTTTTTGATTAGCCTCTTGAGGGGTAATACCAGTGACTAAACATGCTTCAGGATGCGGGATAAAATCGTTGCAAGGTTTGCAATAAATATTAACCGGATCATCGATAATATTAAAATTAACATCTGTACGAATACCGGCAAATTGGCTCGGTTTATCTTTACTGGGATTGACTCCAAAGGTCTCAAAATCGAACCAAAAGAAACTTTCCATTAGGCGCTTTTGTTCATGACTGTCACTGAATTATTTTCTTGAGGCGAATAAATAGTTCGAGTTTCCGGCGTTTTAGCGAGTAGCCAAGCTTTCGCGTCTTTTTCTAAACCAAAATAAGCGACATTTAATCCTTGGCTCGCTGCCATATTGCATGCAACTTGGCTATCGGGCGCGGATAAATGATTAAGATCTAATACTGCGACAATGATGCCACTCGGTTTAAGCATTGAGATGATCGACTGGTAATTTTTAATCGCATCGAAAGGCGAATATTTGCCTCTTAACGCAATGGTTAACTGCAAACGAGAAATGTCTTGATGATGACACTCATTAATGAGTTCTTGCCAATAATCTAACGCTTCATCATCGGATCGTTCACCGGTGATAAAACAAGACAAAATACCATCTTCCGCCCGAAAGGATATCTTGGATTTCATTTTATTATCTCCAAGGAGATTCCCAAAAATTAAATAGTTCGCGTTATTATGCGGATTCTTTTTTGTTTGAAATATCTGTTACTCATTCTACTTCAAGTTCAGATCCGCTACTCCACATATTATGTTAACCCTTGACTCGATGCAAGCGGTTAACTCGGGTGGTTTTTTAGAAATTTCGGGTACAGAGGGCTTAGGTGCTACAAATAGTCACTTTTTGATCTTTGAGTTGCCATTTCCCTTGCTTGCTATTGTATATAGCATAAGCACTACCGCAACCATAACTCGAACCACGATTTTTACGGTCTGGAATAATGCACAGTCCAAGCGCTTGTCGTTTAGATTCGAACCATAAAGTTTGGTAACCGCTGGGTATGGCGAATTTTTGTTTGTTGATTAATTGTGAACGCTGGGGTTGAGGGATGACGGCGCTTTGCCAGTTACTATTCTGGAATCTTGGACAATGCTGCGCTAAATTAGCATTTCGGCTCAAAGAATTGATACAGCCCGATAAAGCCAAACAAAGCATAAAAACAAGAAATCGCATAAATCCAGAAAACCTCACAATCATAAAAAAAACGCCAAAGCAGAGCCTACACAAAATCATCGAGTTTGCCTAGAGCGAAGCCGATCATTCAATATTAAAGTTGTTAGTAGTTGTAAATTGCCGACTCGAAGCTTGGAACACGCGGGCCAATGGCCCGCGGCCTAATCGAGGGAAAGAATGAAGCTATTGAAAGAATAACTTGGTTCGTTTCTTAGCGTGATTTCCCACTTCATTCATGGTTTTTGAGTCGTAAATTCGGCCGTTAATCATTACACGGTCCACTTGGTCGGTTTTATAGATATCGAGTAACGGGTCGCTGTCGAGTATCACCAGATCGGCAAGTTTACCGACTTCAATTGAACCGATTGATTTGTCCATTCCTAGGTATTTGGCACCATCGATTGTCGCGGCTCTAATGACTTCCAGTGGACTCATTCCGCCTTGAGCAAACATCCACATTTCCCAATGAGCGCCCAATCCTTCTCGCTGTCCGTGGGCGCCCAATTGAACACTCACGCCAACCTCTTGCAACTGTGCAGCCACCGCAGCAGATTTAAAGTGATTATAATCTTGTTCTGGTGCCATTGGCCGGCGGATCGCCCGCGGATACAAAACACTCTTTGGAACCCATCGACTCAGCAAAGGGTGCTTCCAAACTTCACTGTTTTGATACCAATAATTCTCTCCCCAAATACCACCGTAGGAAACCACCAGTGTCGGCGTATAACCCGTTTCACTTTGCGACCATAGTTGTTTAACATCATCGTAAACCGCTGCCATTGGTATTGAATGCTCAATGCCAGTATGACCATCAATGATCATGCTTAAGTTATGCTGAAAAGTAGAGCCCCCTTCTGGCACCACCATCATTTGGGTCTGTCTAGCCGCTTCTAAAACTTGTTGACGTTGATCTCGCCTCGGTTGGTTGTAACTTTTTACCGAAAATGCGCCTTGATTTTTCAAACGATTTAAATGCCCAACCGCATCTTCCAACTTGTTAATTTCAACCGTAATATAAGTTTTGGCGCCGTACAGAATTCGTCCGGTTGAAAAAATTCTGGGGGCAACTGTCAGCCCTTTTCTAGCCATTTCAGCCGAAGCAAATATTTCGCCAGTATCATTTGACGGGTCGTGGATTGTGGTCACGCCGAAAGCTAACGAGGCTAAATTCATCCAGTTTTGTTGCGGTATGATTTGATTACTTCCTTGGCTACCATGCCAATGCACATCAACCAACCCAGGAATAATCGTTTTACCGCTGAGAGAGATATGTTTGGCATTATTAGGCACTTTTAAACTACCACTTTTACCGATCGCTTTAATTCGGTTGCCTTGAATTAAAATATCACCTTTTTCAATTACCTGATCGCCTTGCATGGTGATAATTTTTGCGCCGACAAGTAAGGTACTGCCTTTTGGTTGATCGCTGATAACATCAAAACCTAGCTGAGTGATTTGTGGCTTAAGTTGCTTTTTATTTTTCCAAAGTTCTGCTTGCGGTAAGGTTAGTTGATGTAATTGTGAACCTAAAGACCAATTAATCGCATGCCCTTGTTGACTCCATGAGAGGTAATTACCGCCTTGATTACTCACCTGCAGGATTGGTAAATTGGTGGTCTTTGGCGATAACTCGATCGCTTTCGCCGCTTGGGTAAATGGCACCACGTAAATCTCGTAACGTTCGTTAAAACCTAAATATTGTCCGTCGGGAGAAAGACTAAACTGAGTCGCCCATTGGCTCGTAGCATGAGTAATCGAGTCTAACCCATTTAAATTAACACTCACCAAATTAGTTTTCTTTTTGGCAAAACGAGTCACGAATACGCGTTTGCCGTCTTTCGAGAAAAAAGGATCATTACCTGTTTCGGTAATCAACCGAGGCTTGCCACCTTTAGCGCTTATTTGATAAATACCCGGATCGATATCATAGTCGGCGGATTGTAAACGTCCATGAGTCACTTTTTGATAAACGATTTGTTTTCCATCTGCCGAAAAACTGGGCTCAATATATTTTCCGGGCTGCTGAGTTAGTTGACTGCTACTGCCACCACGAGAGCGAATTTTTTTAACCGCACCTTGCTTTTCATCGCTCCAACTAGTGTAAGTTATCCACTTACCGTCGGCGGAGTAAGACGGATAAAAAGCCATCTGCTGTTTGTCTTTGGTCAACAGTCTGGCTTTACCATTTGGCAGTTCTCGAGTGTATAACTGGCCAAGTGCTTGAAAGACCACTTGCTTGGCATCGGGTCTTACTTGAACCCATCGCAACATCTTTGTATTGAAACTCGCCGGTGCAGGATCGACTTCGAAACGAACCGCTTTGCGCATTTCTTTTTTTGTTTTTACATGAAAAGGTATTTCGGTCGCCACTTGGGTAATTCGGTTAAGTTTTTGAATTTTTCCTCCAGACCAAAAAATTAGGTCCTTGCTATTCGGCGTCCAAGCAATCGTCGGATAAACACCATGGATTGCCCAAGTTTCTTGCATATCTCTGTCTAGTTCTTTGAAAATTACCGTTTCGTTACCCGTTTCTAGATCCTTCAAAAAAAGGCTGCTTTGGTTTCTAATTCTTTTTACAAAGGCCAAATACTTTCCATCTGGCGAAGGCGTCGGTCTTACAGCACCGCCCATACCGGAAACTTCCTTTTTTATTTTTCCGTTTTTTCGATCGATCGAAAAAATTTCGTAAATCGTTTTGTTGGAATCTTTACTGTATTCGAAAACGGGGCCTGGGGTTGAGTCGCGAGAAAAATAGACCTTTTTACCATCCGCAGAAAAAACCGGTTCGCCAATATCTTTTTGGTCGTTAGGTCGCTTATTCAACTGTAAGCCGGAGCCGCCAGCAATATGATAAAGCCATATTTCACCAGCACCCAACGAACGCTGGGAAGTAAAATGTTTCTTAGCCGCAATAAATTGACTATCGGGGCTCCAGCTGGGGCTATTTAACAATCGAAAAGATTCTTTAGTGACTTGTTTTTGATTGGTACCATCGATATCCATGATCCAAATATTATCGCCGCCTCCTTGATCAGAAGTGAACGCAATTCGCTTACCGTCGGGGCTAAATTTTCCTTGCATTTCCCATGCAATTGAATGAGTCAGCGCTTTCGCCTCACCCCCTTTAACCGGTATTAAATAAAGATCGCCAAGCAGATCAAAAAGAATGGTCTTACCGTCTGGACTAATATCAACATTCATCCATGTCCCTTGATTGACATCGATATTGGCAAAATATGCTTCACCGGGAGGATGATTTACATCCCATTTATCTTGGCCTTTCTTTTCGCTAGCCGACTTATTGTTTTTGTCGGTTTGGGTTTCTGCTGAGATGGCTGAAAACGTCAATAGACTCAGCAATAAAATGGAAAATATTTTTTTCATTTTGAAATTCCTAATCAAGAAAGTAGTTAAAATAAAATCAGATTTATTATAGGGTTGATACACTCACGGGAACCCCATTTAGTGCTGCATTACCGGTCAGTTTATCGACAAACTTTTCGTCGGTCAGTAAATTAACACTAACCCCGGTATGAGCGTTTGCGATTGACATTTTAGTATCGTCCAGACCATGGCCCCAACCGTGTGGTACAGAAATAACTCCCGGCATAATGGTTTCGGTAACTTCGATGGGTATGCGAATTTCACCAACACGAGAACGAATAATGACCAGTTCACCGCTTAGAATTCCTATCGACTGGGCATCTTTTTGATTCATATGAGCGATACAACCCGGCTTTCCTTTAACTAGTCGATAACTATTGTGCATCCATGAATTACAAGTCCTTGGGTCACGGCGTCCAATAAGCAGAAATGGTTGTTCGCTAACGTCCGCTGTGGTTTGAAATAATTTTACGAAGTTTGAATTAAGTCGATTTAAGTCCTCGATATATTCCTGCGGCGCTAGTTGGATTTTTCCATTAGGGGTTAATATTTTTGCTGGGAAGCAGGCTTTTAATGGTCCCAAGTCTAATCCGTTAGGATGTTCCATCAATGATTTAATATTAAGATTTTTGAACGACTCCGCTTGCTCTTTTCCATAAGGTCCGCGTTTGAGCCCTTTATTGATAATGCCTTTAGTGCCAAGCCATTTCATAATTTGCAACTTGAACCACGTTTTAGATTGAGCGACCAATCCTTTTGCAGCAGTCAATTGAATTAGTCGACGATAAATTTCCGCTTCAGATAGACTTCCTTTTTTACGCTCGAACAGCGCTTCTGAATATTTAGCATAATTCCGAACGGCTAAATGATTAAAAACCAAATCATAATGGGGTCGCTCCAAAGGCGTGGGTGGCGGCAAAATAATATTCGAATGTTTGCTGGTTTCATTAATATAAAAATCGATACTGACTTTAAATTCTAATTGTTGGTAGGCTTCGGTTAGCAGCTTATTATTAGGTGTGGAAAGTAGCGGATTGCCTGCTGCAGTAATCATCGCTTTGATTTGACCTTCGCCGGGGGTGAGAATTTCTTCCGCTAATGCCACCACTGGAATTTCTCCAATGGTTTCAGGATAACCACTGACTCTGCTGTGATACCTTGCAAATTTCTTCTTTTTGGGTTTTCTTTTTCCGACTAAATCAATCGCTGGTGTGGTAAACATTAATCCGCCGGGTGAATCCAAATTTCCGGTCAAAATATTAAACAAATTGGACAGCCAGTTAACCAATGAGCCAAATTCATGAGTAGAAACACCGATACGGGCATACAGCACCGCTGTTTTTGCTTGGCAAAAATCTTCTACTAAATTTTCGATATCGATGGCGGCAATGCCAGTAACTGCTTCGACATTCTCTACCGAGTAATCTTTGACCAACTGCTGAATTTTATCCAAATCCTCACAATGGTTTCTTAACTGCTTGCAATCGACCAATTCTTTACTGAACAGATAGTTAATCATTGCCATGAGCAAATAGGCATCAGTGCCGGGTCGAACGAACAAGTGTTGATCCGCCAGCTGTGCCGTTTCAGTAAATCGTGGGTCTATAGTAACGACTTTACCTTGTCTTTTTTGGATCGCTTTGAGGCGTTTTTTAACATTAGGTACCGTCATAATGCTGCCGTTAGAGACCACCGGGTTAGCGCCCATTATGACCATAAAGTCGGTTCGGTCGATATCAGGTATTGGTAGCAGGAGTGGATGGCCAAACATTAACATCGAGGCTAAATGATGCGGTAATTGGTCGACCGAAGTGGCAGAAAAACGGTTTTTAGTACCAAGCTGGCGAAAAAAATCAGCGCCGTAAATCATCGCTTCAAGATTATGGACCGTCGGATTACCCACATAAACACCGACCGCGTCGGCGCCGTACTGGTTTTGGATCGATTGCAGACCCTCAGCCACTTCTTTAAATGCTTGTTTCCAGCTAATTTGCTGCCAACCATCGGCGGTTTTCCTTACCGGTTGGGTTAATCGATCTTTGTCTTGATACAAATCTTGCAGTGCAACTGCTTTTGGACATATATGTCCCTGACTAAAAGGATCTTGTTTGTCGCCTTTGATGGATTTTACTTGCTGACCTTCTACTTCAATTTTTAGCCCACACATCGCCTCGCAGAGGTTACAAGTTCGATAATGGCTTTTCAATTTTGGATCAGACATTTATTATGATTCCGAGCTTATTTAGCGGCGGTGCAAGAGAAAGAGTATATTAGATCAATGACCTTATAATTACCATTGATCGAGCATTTTTCGAGATAATCGTCTCAAATTGGATTATCAAAGCTCTCTACAACGCCCATTACTACCAGCATGGACTATACTAATGGCTAATTTGCCGTTTCGAGAGCCTTATTTTTGAAAAGTAGAAACTTACCTGAGTTTTTTTTACCGGATTTTTGCCGTGTTCAATCGGTATTAATGGTGGTGCTTATTGGCGAATTATTAGCGGTTATTTTTACTTTATTAACGGTATCTGGCAATGATGATAATTGGCAAATTTTGGGGCTATTTTCGATCTCACTGCAGTGGATTAGCTTAAGTTCTGTTGGCACCCTTTGTTTATTAAGGCCTTCGTTGGCGGGGCTAAAAGATATATATGCTGGCTTGATCAGCTTATTCATCATTTTGACAGCTACCTTAATTTATAGCTATATCACTCTAAATTATTATTACGGGCTAAGCTTCGATTTAACCGACAGGTCGCAATTTCACTTTGTGATGAAAAACATCGTCATTGCCGGTTTGATTGGCTCAGTGTTATTACGTTACTTTTACCTTCAGCAGCAATATCGAAAACAACTGGCGCTAGAATCATCGGCTCGGCTAGAAGCGCTTCAAGCGAGAATAAGACCGCATTTTTTATTTAACAGCATGAATGTGATTGCCAGCTTGACTCGAATTGATCCAAAAAAAGCAGAAACAGCGATTGAAGATTTGAGCGATCTGATCCGCGCCACGCTTGATAACAAAAGTGAATTAATTCCTCTTGAAGTCGAATTAGAAAATGGAAAACGTTATCTGTCGATTGAAAGCTTGCGGCTCGGCGAACGATTAAAAATCGATTGGCAAATCGAATCTGAATGTTTACCGATTTTGGTACCTCCACTTTCAGTACAACCGCTATTGGAAAATGCCGTTTATCACGGTATTCAAATGGTTCCGGAAGGTGGAACCGTTCTGGTAACGATTCGAAAGCAACAACAAAATTTAGTAATTGAGGTAACCAATCCAAAATTAAGGATTAGCCAACATAAAGGTAATGGCATCGCGCTCAATAATATCAGCCAAAGACTGGAAGTATTATTTCACGGTAAAGCCACCTTAGAGCGACACAACAATGAAACCGAATACACGGTGGTAATGACCATCCCAAGTAAACCAATAACCGATCCGACGGGTTTATAATTTAACGCCTAATTAGAAAAAGGAAATCCAATGAAATTACTGGTTGTCGATGATGAGCCTTTAGCACAACAAAGATTAAAACAATTATTGTCCGAATTGGAACTAACCGAAAGCATTGTATTGGCTAATAACGGACTACAAGCGATTGAAGCATGCCAACTACAAAAGCCGGATGTCATTCTTATGGACATACGAATGCCTGGCATGGATGGTCTAGAGGCCGCTCAGCATATTTCTCAAATAGATGAGCCACCGGCAATTATTTTTACCACGGCCTATGATGAATATGCGTTAGAAGCATTTAAGGTCAACGCTGTTGGTTATTTATTAAAACCAGTTCGAGAACAGCATTTGAAAGAGGCGCTAGATAAAGCTTGCTCGTTAAACCATGCTCAACTCAATGCGGTAAAGTCTCAGCACGAAGGCAGAACCAATATTACAGCAAAAATAAGTGGTAATATTAAATTAGTCCCGGTGAAAGATATTGTCTATTTTCAGGCAGAATTAAAATATGTAACAGTCAAATACTTAAACGGCGAGACCATCATCGAAGACACTCTAAAAGAATTACAGGCCGAGTTTTCAGAAAGTTTTGTCCGTATTCACCGTAATGCGATTGTTGCCAAAAAATTTATCACCGGCATTCATCGCGATAACCAAGGGCACTCTTACGTAGTATTGGGTGAAGACGATAAAAAACTGGAAATTAGTCGACGCCATTTGTCGGAAGTAAAAAAACTGATTAATCAATTATAAAAACTTAGTTAGCCCCGCTGTTGTGAGAATAGCGCTTCCGATAAGTTTTCCTTTGGGTCGTATAAACGAAATCCTTTCGCCACAAATTGCTCGATATTTATTTCCTTTGGAAAACCGAAATAGCCAGCTTTTTCGTTAGCCGTTTTGCTAACCAGTTGATCTCCTTCGTATAAATTATCGCCTTTACACAATTCATTAACCGCTTCGAGTATCATTTGGCATCCGGCTGGATAGAGACTGAGTACATTATATAAATAGGAATGTTGCGACTTTAGAGCGATTGCTTTTTGTTTCAAAATTGGACCACTATCAATTTTTTTATCAATTATGCGATGTAAACAACTACCAATAAATTCTTCCTCGGCAAGCATGGACCAAAAACTAGCCATCACTCCTTGGTATTGCGGCAACAGTCCGGAATGTAAATTAATCACGCCCAGACTAGGCAGATCGATGATAGGCTGTTGTAGAATTTTACCAAAGCGAACCGATAGAATTAGCGCCGGTGATAATTGTTTAACCCTTATTAGACCTTGCTTTTGATTGATATTATCAAAAGCAATACAGTCTAATGTATACTTTAGAGATAATTTCTCAAAACTTGCCAACGGAACGGCCTCCATTGGCTTTTCATTAAAATCACTAGTGTTCGAGCTTTTCTTATCCAAGAGCGAACCTGACGACTGGTTTAACCACGCCTTCAAAGGCTTGAAGCTAATAGCATCTGCATTTTCCAACAACTGTCGTTCGTAGCCGGCTAATTTTTTCAAACTGTCACAAAGTGTCTGCTGGCCGCCAACTTTTTCCGACGTTCCCAAGGTGATTTTGTGTTCAGTTAGCTCGGGTAACAATAAATTCATTGCCACTAGGCTAGCGAAATCTTTATTAGTTAATATTAGTATATTCATTCTTTTGAATTTATCATTTTCAGCTTCGTTAGGATAGAATAAATGCAAAACAAGTTTGACTAAGAAAAAGAGGAATTCAATATGAACGCCGATCAACTGCCTAATGCCACTCCTGAGGCTATTTCTATCGAATTTTTATCGCTCTCTCGGTACTATCCCTTAATCAATGCTTTTAGCAGTTTCGTTGGTTGGGCGATTATATTGGTTGTTTTATTCTTGAGTGATTTTCTGGTAGCAAAGGTCGATCTTCATTGGATCGTATTACCTTTAGTTGGATTATTTTCGATTTTTTCTGCAATTTATGGCTATGTTTTTGCTCGCTCTTGCGGCTATTTTCAAGGCGAATTTGAAGTTTTTTATAAAGATGGGCTTTGGTGGAAAAAACAAACAGCACTGAGCTTTTCAAGAATACAACACATCGATATCTCCCACGGTCCGCTTGAACGAAAATATGAGATGGCCACGATTAAATTTTTTACCGCTGGAGGTGCCGCTTCCGATCTTAAAATTCCGGGTCTACCGAAACAACTCGCCGAATCTTTAAGAATGGAAATTCTACAACAAGCAAAAATAGAGAATGAGTTATCTGATTTTTCAAAATCGGATCAACACAAATCGAATCAAGCAGAATCAGATAAAGCGACACCTTCCGAACAACCAACCGCCAGTCATGCAACAGGTAAAAGCGATGAATAGCTCATCGATTGCCCAGCTCTTACAAAATTGGCAGCGACTATCGGCCTTATCAATGGTGTTTTTTGTAGGAAAAACGGTCTCTCGCTTTATCAAAGATGCATTGCCAGGAATGGCTCCGCTGATTATTATTCTTTTTAATTCCGACAATAAGACATGGATTATTGGCGGTATATTAATCGCGCTTTTGGTTGTTATTTCGGTCGGTTCCTTTTTACAATTTTGGTATTTTAAATACCAACTCGAAGATCATAAAATGTTAATCAACGATGGTGTTTTTAAGAAAAACCATCGTGTTATTCAATTCGACCGTATTCAGAATATCAATATTTTGCAGCCCCTTTACTTTAAGCCTTTTGGCTTAGTCACCCTGCAAATTGAAACCGCTGGCGCAAAAGGCAATGAAGCCGATTTAGCTGGTATTTCTCGTAAAACCGCTGAATTTTTAAGAAACCGTGTTTTACAATTTCAAGCCGAGCATGGCGCTGCCCTTTCGGGTTCCAACGTTTCCCAGACAGCTCATCAACAATCCGCAGTCATCGCAAAAGCCAGCATTCAAGATCTTGTTAAATACGGAGTTTCTAGCAATGGTATTTTTTGGTTTTTTGTTTTTTTAGCTCCTGTGTTTGGTTTAGCTGATGAATTTTTAGAAAAAATTGTAACCAAAGAAGATTTTGCCAATCTCGCAGAATGGCTCGGCGGCGGAATAACAGGCAATATTTTAATTGTAGTAGGAACTATCTTTCTAACCTTAGTGCTTATGTTTAGCTTTTCTATTTTGGGTGCCATTTTACGTTATTACGGTTATCAATTAACCACAGATAAAGCTGCCAGCAATGTCGAAACGGTTTCTAACAGTCGTTCTTTGAAACGTTCGAGCGGTCTTTTAACCCAATACGAAGAATCATTAAAGCTACAAAAAATACAAACTCTGATAACTCAGTCGAATTTTCTAGGTCGCTGGTTAAAGGTTGAAAATTTAACCTTAGGACAAGTTTCCACCAGTCAAAATCAGGCCAAAAACAAAAAGAGTCTATTTGTTATTCCTGCACGTAGTTATGAGCAATCAATAAAATTACAAAGCATTGTTTTTGACAATCGACCCGAGTCTATTGAAACCTGTGGCATCGACCGTCGATACGTTTATAAGACCATCCTTTTTAAAGTATTTTTGCCAATTTTACTAGTGACTGCGATCCTATTTTTTAATCGCGCGCCGGCACTGGTATTAACCCTTCCTTTTATTGTTTCCTTATTACTGCTACCGCTTGTTTTAAGGCGGTGGAGGGGTTATCGGTATGGAATGAAGGAAGGCTATGGGGAGTTCCAGCGCGGTTTATTTGGTTATCGGCATATCTTATTTCCACTTTTTAAAGTGCAACGTGCAGAAATTAAACAAACGCCATTTCAGCGTCGCCGAGGGCTGGCAACTTTAAAAATATACTTAGCATCCAATCGGATCCAAATGCAATATATTCCAATGAAGCAGGCTAATTTGTGGTTAAAGGTTATTACTCAGCAGATTCAACAATCCAATAAGGCTTGGTATTAGTCTGGTTCTGTTTGATCGGAGCTATTGACGCAGTTACGACCTTGGTGTTTTGAGAGATACATCGCGTAATCCGCTTTTGCAACTACCGATTCTTGGCTATCACCTTTTTGCCATTGGGCAACACCAAAACTGGCGGTTATTTTTTCCGCTGGTGAAAAATCTTCCAGATAAATCATCGCCCGTAACTTTTCGGCCACCATCACCGCGTCTTGCAACTGGGTCGATGGACAGATGATCAAAAACTCTTCGCCACCCCAACGCCCAAGAAAATCGTTGCTCCGTATATTGTTTTTCAATAACTGTGCGACTTCCGTCAAAATTTTATCGCCGACCAAATGCCCATAGGTATCGTTGATCTGTTTGAAATGGTCAATATCCACCATTATGGTTGATAGGGGATGGAGATATCGTTCGCTACGTCGAATTTCCTCCGAAAAGATCCTATCTATTTTCAAACGATTAAATATTTTTGTTAGCGAATCGGTAATGGATAAAATCTCGAGTTCAAATGTTTTTGCTTTCAGATCGGAGTGGGCATTTTCTAGTCGACTATTTAGATCTTTTAATCGCCGATTCCAGCCAATTAAGAGGACGAACAGAAAAATAGTGCCGAGTCCGTAAACCCAAAACTTCTGATAATCAATTTCTGGTTCGTAAGTAAATATCGCGCCTTGGCTCATAAAATCCTTCACCAGTTTTGGATTGGTTTTTTGAACCGATTTATCTAAAATCTGACTCAAAATACGATCTTCTTTACGAGTTGCTAATGCAACCACATCATCAAACGCAGCGGGTAATCGCCCAGCTATTTTGAGATCCTTGAGCTCGCTGCTATTAAATAGATTTGATACCGAGTAAAGCGATGCAATGCTGGCAAACACTTTGCCCTCTAACACCATATCGAGGGCATCTGAGGTGTGTTCGACGCGGGTAGTCTGTAAATTAGGATAAAAGGTCTTTAACTGATCAACTACGATATTGTCTTTCTCGGTAACAAACTGTTTATCACCCACTTGAGAAATATCAGTAATGTAGGACTGCTCGTGGCGGGTCACAATCACCCGGATGATGCGAGCATAGGGCTGGGTAAAGTTCATCCGAATGCTTCTTTCTGGCGAAAAAGTTGCCCAAGGAAGAACGTCGCAGGTTTTATTTTGCAATCCATTCAATCCTTCTTCCCAAGCCATCGATGGACTGGCTTTTATTTTTAGGCCCGTTTCTCTTGTTAATAGACTGACAAGTTCTGCGCTCGCATTCGAGCCAATTGCTTGTGCCACGCTGCAGACAATTAAGGTTTTCGACTGTTCGACATAACGCTTTTCGTCGTCACTTAACAAAGGGGATAATTTATTATTTTCGGCAACAACCGGGATCGTCGGTCCAGAATCACGGTCGTCTGCAGATAGAGTGAAAGAAAGAATTGCAGTAAAAAGAAGCAACCGCAGTTTCATAGTCAAATAACAACGCTAGATAGTTTCGATAGTTGTTTTCAGCTTAGTTCAAAAAATTCGGTTTTGCTTGAGAAAAGAGGTGTATTGCGTTGTTTTTCTTAGAAAAATTATCCTTTAAGCCCGTTTGTGTCTAAAAAATAGTTGTTTGTTTGAGTTTATTGGCCAATATCTACTGAGTGGCTTTCTATTCATGTTAATCAAGTAAAAGCCGATCGGCCCGTTTGGTCGGACTTTATCGGCGATTACCTGAAAATTCGGATTAGTTGGTCATTTCTTCCCAAAAACTCTTCACACCATTCCACCAATTGGTCGATTTGGGACTATGCTGCTTTTTACTACCACTCAAATAATCGTCAAATTCTCTGAGTTTGATTTTCTGCTCTTTATTAAGTTTTACCGGCGTTTCAACTAAAACCCGACATAACAAATCACCACGCATACCGCCGCGCATTGGGGAAATTCCTTTACCGCGTAATCGGAACATTCTACCAGTTTGGGTTTCATCAGGTATTTTCAACTTAACCTTGCCTTCTAGAGTCGGCACTTCTAATTCGCCGCCTAAACAGGCGGTAGCAAAACTGATAGGCATTTCGCAATAAAGGTTATCACCGTCACGGTCGAAAATAGCGTGATCTTTAACATGCACTTGTACATACAGATCGCCTGCAACCGCACCAGGGCCACCCGCTTCGCCTTCTCCCGTTAGACGAATACGATCGCCGGTATCAACGCCCGCCGGGATCTTGACTGACAAGGTTTTCTCTTTTCTGACCCGCCCTTGGCCCGAGCAACTACTACAAGGATCTTTAATCACCGTACCTTGGCCTTGGCAACTCGGACAAGTTTGCTGTACCGAAAAGAAACCTTGCTGCATTCTGACCTGACCAACACCTTTACAGGTATCGCAACTGCTGGCGCTGGAACCTTTTTTGGCACCACTGCCTTTGCAAGGATCACAAGAAACATAGGTAGGAATTTTAATCGTCTTTTTAACACCTTTGACCGCGTCTTCTAACGACATTTCCATATTATATTGCAGATCGGCACCGCGTCTTTGACGTTGACGACCACCACGGCCTCCGCCGCCACCGCCTCCGCCAAAAATATCACCAAAAACGTCGCCAAAAATATCACTGAAATTTCCAGCACCGGCGCTGTGACCAAAACCGCCTTGACTAGGATCGACACCTGCATGACCGTATTGATCGTAAGCTTGTCGTTTTTGTGGATCGTTTAGAATTTCAAAGGCTTCTTTGGCTTCCTTGAATTTATCTTCAGCCTCTTTTGAGTCCGGATTTCTATCCGGATGATGCTTCATTGCCAAACGGCGATAAGCTTTCTTCAGCTCTTTTTCATCTGCCGATTTATCAACACTTAAAATTTCGTAATAATCTCTTTTCGACATCGTCTTAATTCTCGTTAACCGAACCGCTCCAAATCAGAGTGGTTCTTTGATCAATCTTACTGCTGGCTTTTTTCGGTAGGTTACTCGATAAAGCCTAGATACAGCAACGCGGGGAAGTCCCCGCGTAGTTGTAAAAACGTCTTATTGGTTGTTTAACCAGCTCGGACAATTACTTCTTATCGTCTTTCACTTCTTCAAACTCAGCGTCAACCACATCATCATCCGCTGCAGCAGAATCATCGGCTTGAGCTTGTTCTTGACCCGGTGCAGCTTCCGCTTGTCCTGCTTCAGCTTGCGCTGCCGCGTACATACGTTCAGCCAGTTTTTGTGACGATTGGGTCAATGCTTCTGTTTTAGCAACAATCGCGTCTTTGTCATCACCTTTAAGTGCTTCTTCCAAATCGCGAATCGATTGCTCAATGGCTTCTTTTTCACCGTCTTCGAAAGTGACTTTTTCTTCGCCCATGGTTTTCTTAGTCGCGTGAATCATGCCATCCGCTTGATTTCGAACTTCCACCATTTCTTGGAATTTCTTATCTTCATCAGCATGCGCTTCTGCATCACGAATCATTTGTTCAACTTCATCATCGGATAATCCTGAAGAAGCTTTTATCACAATAGACTGCTCTTTGCCGGTCGCTTTGTCTTTTGCAGAGACGTTTAAGATACCGTTGGCATCAATATCGAAACTCACTTCAATTTGTGGGGTTCCACGTGCTGCTGGTGGAATGTCCTGTAAATCAAATTTGCCTAACGATTTATTTTGAGCGGCCATTTTTCGCTCGCCCTGACAAACGTGTACTGTTACCGCCGCTTGATTATCTTCAGCGGTCGAAAATACCTGACTCGCTTTAGTTGGTATGGTGGTATTTTTATCAATTAAGTTAGTCATAACACCGCCCATAGTTTCGATACCAAGCGATAGTGGAGTCACGTCGAGTAACAACACATCGGTAACGTCACCGGCAAGTACAGCGCCTTGAATCGATGCGCCCATGGCAACTGCTTCATCGGGATTAACATCCTTACGTGGCTCTTTTCCAAAGAAATCGGTAACGACTTCTTGAACCTTCGGCATCCGCGTTTGACCACCGACCAGAATAACATCGTCAATGTCAGAGGTATTTAATCCCGCATCTTGAATCGCGGTTTTTAATGGTGCTAATGTACGCTCAACTAAATCGTCCACTAATGACTCTAATTTTGCACGAGTCAATTTAATATTTAAATGTTTCGGCCCTGAAGCGTCGGCGGTAATGTAAGGCAAGTTAACATCTGTCTGTGAGCTAGAAGAAAGCTCCACTTTGGCTTTTTCGCCGGCTTCTTTCAAGCGTTGTAGCGCTAGTGGATCGTTGTGTAAATCGATACCGCTTTCTTTCTTAAATTCTGCAACCAAGAATTCGATGACTCGCATATCAAAATCTTCACCACCTAAAAAGGTATCACCGTTAGTCGCTAATACTTCAAAAGTATGCTCGCCTTCTACTTCGGCAATTTCAATAATAGAGATATCAAAGGTACCGCCACCTAGGTCATAAACCGCGATAGTTCGGTCACCAGTTCCTTTATCCATACCGTAAGCAAGGGCTGCAGCAGTTGGCTCATTGATAATCCGTTTTACTTCTAAACCGGCAATTTTACCCGCATCCTTAGTTGCTTGACGCTGTGAGTCGTTAAAGTAGGCAGGAACCGTAACCACCGCTTCCGTGACCGTTTCGCCGAGGAAATCTTCGGCGGTTTTCTTCATCTTTTTAAGTACTTCAGCACTCACTTGAGGTGGTGCAGTCGCAGTCCCTTTTGCTTCAACCCATGCATCGCCATTGTCTGCTTTTACAATGTTGTAAGGTACCATTTTAATATCTTTTTGTACTACGTCGTCTTTAAACTGACGACCGATAAGTCGCTTAATAGCAAACAATGTATTAGTAGGATTAGTGACTGCTTGGCGCTTAGCTGATTGACCGACTAAAATTTCGCCTTCTTCAGTGTAAGCAACAATCGAAGGGGTTGTTCGAGCGCCTTCTGCGTTTTCAATTACTCGTGAATCTTTTCCGTCAAGGACAGCCACACAAGAGTTGGTGGTACCTAAATCGATGCCAATAATTTTACCCATTTTCATTCTCCTAATTTCTTTTGTTAATCGCCTTGTTCGGTTTATTTCGAAACTTGGCTTAACATAAATTTGTTTAAGTTGGTTCGTTGCCCTTTATCTGGGGGCGGTTATTTTTAATTCAAGCACTCAAATGACTATTTTTTGAGCAACTTTTAAATAGGAATCATTAAGCCTTTTCGTCGATGGACGGCGCTTTACCTTTGGCGACAATCACTCGCGCAGGCCTTATCAGACGGCCATTTAACTGGTATCCCGGCTGCACAACCATCATGACACTATTAGGCTCATGCTCATCGCTTTCTTGCATCACCATCGCTTCATGCAATCCAGGATCAAAACTTTCACCAAGGGGCGAGATTTGTTCAATTGAAAATTTATTCAAAGTATCGAGTAGCAATTTATAAGTCAGCTCAATCCCTTCATGCATTGCTGTTTGGGCTTCGCTCTCAGCGGGCTGCTCTAAGGCTTTTTCCAAGCTATCCACAACCGCTAATATTTCTTTGGCGAATCGCTCCAAGGCAAATTTACTGGCGTTACTCACTTCACGCTCTGCTCGGCGACGGATATTATCGGTTTCCGCTTTGGCGCGTAATGCGCTGTCTTTATGGCTATCGGCTTGTTTTAGCGCTGAATCTAATTGCTCTCCCAATGCCGCGACTTGCTCTTCAAAACTCAACTCTGTCGCTTCGCCATTATCTGATACAGGCTCAGCCGCCGCTTCTGCCGTTTCGATCGGCTCTTCAACATTTGCTTGCTCGCCATTATTACTCATTACTTTGTCGCTCCTAAATACTCTGATAGCCGAGGATATACCTCAGTTTTTGATAATTTTCGAACTAAATTAGCCATTAATATCGTTAATTAGGCTATTTGAACTCGAGATTGCATTGAATATGGGGATCACTTGACCGGTTTCAACGCTTTTAGCGGATTATTTATCGACGTAAATCCACGGTTTATTAGCTCAATTTGCATTTTTAACGAAATTAAATACTTGACGGCATACACTGTTTGCCATACAGTACAAGACATACTATACGCCACACAGTAAATAACTCATGACTGATAGCGAACATTACCAAAAACTTAAGTTAGAACTGCGCCGCGGGGTACTTATTCTCGCTGTGTTGGCCGAGCTACAAAACGAGCACTACGGCTATTCGTTGCGTAAAAACTTGATCAGTCAAGGTCTAGAAATTGACGAAGGCACACTTTACCCATTAATCAGACGGCTTGAAAAGCAGGATTTACTGGTTAGTGAATGGCGCGAAGAGAACAAGCGTAAAAAGCGTTTTTATCAACTTTCTGAGACGGGTAAAGCGGTATTGGCAAAATTAACGCTCGACTGGCAACAAACCGAAACCACCCTTAACGGTATTTTGAGTAAAAGATAATTTTAAACAATCGATGAATGTGCAAAAGGATATTTAGGAGCAAACATGAAATTAATTAACAATTATTTGGACAGTTTTGAAAACTATTTACCGGAAGAGTCCAAAGCAGAAATCCGTGAAGAGCTAGAGTCGTCAATCTTGGGACAAGTGGAAGATTTGGAAAGTCAGCACGGAAGGCCGATAGATCAGCAAGAGCAGGAGCAGCTGCTGCTCAAAATTGGCCATCCAATGCGAGTCGCCTCGGCCTATTTACCTCACCAAGAATTGATTGGCTCGGATTATTTTCCAGCCTACAAAAAAACGTTAGATATCGCGTTAGTCACCTTTGGAATTTTAACCTTCCTTTCTTTTATTCCTTTTAGTATTGCCGATTTCTCGTTTATTGGCGGACTAATCGGTTTATTTTTCTCACTGATAGAAACCAGTGTTTGGGTTTTTACCAGCGTGACCTTGGCTTTTTATCTAATCCAATATTACCAAGTTAATCTAGACGAAATTTATGCCTGGTCGCCTAAACAACTTCAATACTCCAGTAAAAAGATTTCTCTTAGCCGGCTAGAAATCGCTTTTGAATTGGTTTTCGAAAGCCTATTTTTAGTTTTTTGGGTGAGTTTGTTTCAAGGCACGTTACTTTTACAAGACAACTTTGTGGCAGAGAATCTATCACTGAGTGACGAATGGCTGAGTGTTTATTGGTTAGTTAGTGTAGTTGTCGCGGCCAGCATTTTATTAAACATTTATAAGTTAGTTTCTTCCGGTTGGAGTCGAATTGGATTAATACTCAATATCATTCTTGGTTTTGTTGATATTGCAGTGATCCTTTATATTCTTCAGTTTGACCATTTAGTGACTACCGATTTAGCCCAAGGTGGTGAGGTCGACTGGCACTTAGTCCGCTGGACGATTGAACTCAATATCAAAATATTCCTGGCAATAGTTGCAGCAGTTGCCCTCTGGGATATCTATTCTAGCTCGAAAAAACTGAGACAATTATAATGAAAATTAATCCTGCGTGCCGGGTCCGTTAATCGATCCCTTACATCTTGTAACAAACAATCGGTCGATTATTAACCTAAAAACTAATTAATTAGTTGAAATAGGTTTTTTTCTCTCATATAGTGCTTAAAACTAAACAATTAGTAGTTAGCGAAAGATGGCCAGAAAAAAATCAGAACAATTAACCGATAGCGAACAAAGAATCATGAAAATCCTTTGGACGGAAGGCCAAGCTTCCGTCAAGGATATTACTAAGCAACTATCCGTCGATAAAAATACCGCTTATACCACCGTGCAAACCATGTGCAAAATCTTAGTTGAAAAAGGCTATGCCGATTTTAACAAGCAAGGCCGCGCTTTTATTTACCATCCCAAAATAACCCAAGCGGAAGCCCGCCGAGGTGCCCTCAAATCATTATTAAATCGGTTTTTTGGCGGCTCACCAGAAATACTTGCTCAGCATCTAATCCAAGAAACCGATATCGAAATGTCGGACTTAGAAACACTGCAAGATCAAATTAATGCCTCGACTCAGAACAAGGAGTCGCAATGAGCCTTTCTGAATTAATGATGTTAGGCGCTATTGCAATTAATCATTTATTGATTGGTGGATGTTTATTGCTAGCGTTTCATGGGTTATTTAGATTTCTTAAGATTAATCCTAAAATGCAAAGCTGGTATTGGATAGCGGCAATGATCATTTCCAGTACCATGCCACTAACTCTGTCGCAATCGGTACAAATGTCAGAAAATTCCGTCTCTCGAAAAATCGTACGAAAGATAGAAATTAACCTGAATAAAACCACCAGCTTGCCGGTCAACGAAATCGATAAAATCGTCGATAATATAGCTGGCAATATGGGACTAAACGATCGTCTTGAAATGTCCGATAGGCAGCAATTAATTGTCGGACAAGTTCTCTATGGCATTTTTCTACTTTGGCTAATTGGCGCGGCACTAAGAGCGCGAAATTTATTGCAATGTTTTAAACAGAGCGAAAAAATTGCCCGTCATGCTTTTCATCCGCAAGAATTATTTGAGTTCAAAGGCAAACAAACGCTTAACGCGATTCAGACACCTTTTAAGATTGCCTTTGGGATCAGCTCACCGTTAGTGATTGGATTGTTCAATCCGATCATTGTTATCCCCGATAAAATTGCCCGCCAATTTAAAACAGAACAGCTTCAGGCGATTATTTACCACGAGCAAGCCCATATTGAACGCAACGATTTATGGTTAGAATTATTGCAAGAGTTATTGATGATTCTTTTTTGGTGGAGCCCTGTGTCTCGATTGATCAATAAAAGGATCCATATCAGCAGAGAGATGGCGTGCGATCAACAGGCATGCAATAGACTATCTGACGGCAGACTATATGCCCAGTCATTATTAGATTGCGCTAAGCTAATGATAGACAAAGGTGACAATGTTTTATCGATGGCATTTTTCAGCAAAAAAAGCGAACTGACGGCTCGAATAAACTCGGTATTGCAACAAGAAAAAACCGGTAAAAGAAACGCCCTAACGGTTCTTACCTGCGGCCTTGGGATCATTTATATGTCACTGCTCGGCGCCGATAGCTTGACCCCAACAATTCAATCCGATCGCCAAGATTATAACTCTCAAAAACATTCGTTATTTTCTGGGGCAGAAGGCGAAGGTTTAATTCGAATGATCAAACAAAACGATATCGTTGCTATTCGCCAGCAATTAAGAGAAGGGTTAAATATCAATCGACCGATTATTGGTGACGGCACCTTATTAATGTTGGCCGTCGCTTACAATCAGAAAGAAATGATTAACTTTTTGCTGGAAGCTGGCGCCGATGTCAACCAATCTTCACTTGGTGATGGCAATCCGCTAATTATTGCTGCAAAACGAAATAACATGATGGTTGCGAAATTACTTATCGACAAAGGAGCCGACATCAATGCCAGTGTTGCTCGCGATGAGACGCCTTTAATTAATGCCAGCCGTTATGGACATCTCGAAATGACAAAATTATTAGTTGAACAGGGCGCTGATGTCAACCTATCCGTTAGTACCGGTTATTCGGATGATTTCGAGCGTCGCTCACCATTAAATATGGCCAACAATTCAGAAATAAAACGTTATTTGATCGAACACGGAGCGCAATAGGAAATCAATGAACAATAAATACAACAAGCACTTCAAATATAGAAAGGGAGGCAAGTAATGATCTTTAATACGCCAATATTTTTCTGGTTCTTTTTTATCTTTATTATTTTTTATGGTGTTATTTTCTTAAAACAAACCCCCAGAGTCTATTTAATAATTGTCGCCAGTTTGATTTTTTACGGCGCATGGAATTACGTCTTTATTCCCTTGCTGGTCGGCAGCGGTGTTGCTGATTATTTTATCGCTCAGGCAATTGGTAAAAGCGATAGCCAACAAATTAAAAAACGTTGGGTGACCCTTTCCTTGGTGATTAATTTAGGAATTTTAGGGTTGTTTAAATACGCCGATTTCGTATTGGTTTCAGTCGCAGATTTGTTAGCAGCAATCGGTTATCAAGCATCTTTACCAACCCTGTCTTGGGTGTTACCTGTGGGCATATCTTTCTATACTTTCCAAAGCTTAAGTTACACTATTGATGTGTATCGTGGCGACCTAAAACCAAGGAAAGGTTTGTTAGAATTTATTGCTGCCTTATCATTCTTTCCACAATTGGTAGCCGGTCCTATTTTAAGAGCCAAGCAAATTCTGCCGCAAATGCACGCAATTGCTTTACCGACATGGATTTCTGCAAAACACGGCATTTTATTAATTACCGTTGGATTGATTAAAAAAACAGGCGCGGATCTATTAGCCATTCCGGCGCAAAAAGCATTTGAGGCGCAAGAGGCTTTAAGCACTTTGGAAGTTTGGACCGGCGTTTTAGCATTTGCCGGTCAAATTTATGGTGATTTCTCGGGCTATACCGATATCGCCATTGGTATCGCGCTATTGCTCGGTTTTAACATTCCGCTCAACTTTCGAGTGCCTTATTTTGCTATTTCGCCGGTCGATTTCTGGCGGCGCTGGCACATCTCCCTATCCAGCTGGTTAAAAGATTATCTCTATATTTCACTCGGTGGTAATCGCAATAACAACCGAACCCGAAACGTTTTTATCACCATGTTACTGGGTGGTTTATGGCACGGTGCCGCTTGGACCTTTGTTGCATGGGGCGCCTTTCATGGGCTAATTATTACTCTGACCCATTCTCTATCGAAACTCAGTGTGTTTAAAGTGTTTACTGAATCCAACTCGTTTTGGCTAAGAATGTTTAAGTGGTTATTCACTTTTTACTTAATTCTCATTGGCTGGGTATTGTTTAGGGCGGCCGATATGAGCGTTGCGCTTTCAATGCTATCCGATATGCATTCGATGACATCACCGGCGGAAATTGGCAAAAATGCTGTCATGACCTTTTGGTTTGTCACTGTGTGGTTATGGCTGATGCATATTATGGATTATTACGTGTTAAAAGGTGCGAGTAAATTAGAAGCCAAACCCTGGTTATTTTGGTTACTAATGATTTTAGGTCAAGGTATTTGTTTATTTATAGGAGAGCCAAGTAATGAGTTCATCTACTTCCAGTTCTAGAGTGATTTATTCGAAAATCATTCTCGCCATTGTTGTTGGAATGGGCATGGCCATGGGGATTGTTCAAGGGATAGCGGCTTTAGCCGGCGGCACCAAACAAAACATTATGGGACGAGTGGTAGAGGCTCGAGCGGCTTTGCCCAAAATAGTCAAAGAAGATAAACCGTTAATGATTATGTTCGGATCTTCGATGGTAGAAGCCGGCTTCGGTGCCCGTCAGTTTGACCGCGAAGCTAAGGAGCAAGGTAAGTCAGTCAAATCATTTAATTTTGGATTTGGTGGCCTCAATCCCTTTTTCCAAGATTTTCTTTCCCGGCGTATTCGAGAAGAGTTCCAACAAAATAATCGCCGGTTAAAATTAGCCGTGATCGAGTTTAATCCGTTCCAAACAACCCAAACTCGTTGGAATCGGGCCAAGTGGATTGTTGATTCTTACTTGACTATGTTGGCTTCCGACTCCGAATTATACGAAATTACCAAACAAGATCCGACTCGTGGAGTGCGCTTATTTAATATTAAATATGCCAGAAACGATATTTCGGCAGAAATGATCACCAGTTTTTACGGACAAGCAATTTTTCCAGCCAAGCGTCCTGTGCGGCTGGAAGATCCGGAAGAGATTGTAGAAAAAAGACGGAAAATCGGCGAAGAATTGGGAGAACTTTTTGAAAAGGAGTACCCAGATTACAAAGCTTCGGATTGGAGCTATGCATGGCAAGGCGCTGGCACCATTCCCGAGGAGCGATCGACCCATACTCTAGAAGTGTTTAAGGAGTATTACCAAGCGCAACAGTCAGAAGCCCGTTTAACTAACGACTTACAAAACCGGATCAGAACCGCGGATATTGAAGAACTTCAATTCGAACCCCTGTTAGTCGAAAGTTTTATCCAAATTGTCGAGAATTTTAGGCAGTTTTCTGACAAAGTTGAAATCGTTATGCTTCCTAGAAATACAAAATGGGTTAAATACACCCCGGAAGGCAAACAACGACTCGCAAAAACTATCGCCCAAATTGAACAGGCGACAGGACTAAAAATTGTCAGCCATCAAACCTTGGATGAAATTGACCCAACCATGTTCAGTGATACCACCCATTTGGCCCGATATTCAGGCGATGTGCCCTATACGCACTATTTAGTTGGTCAATATTTAGACGATTTATAGAATATTTAGAACACCTTCAAAAAATTTTGAAGGTGCATTTTTGGTATAAAAAGCTGTCTTTTAAGTAATAACGAAACGAGATATTTCAGTTAAATGCCCGAAATATAAGGGAAAAACATTTGACTACTGATTCTCAGAGTATATACTTCAGACAGCTAGAAAGTACGTTAAATATTTATGCACAAAATTTAAATGATTCACCTTTGGTCCTTCGTTCTGTTTTTCATAAGTAATTGCACAATTTCCAGCAAACTGCCCAGTATCTATTTTTATTACCGGATCTGAGCTTAAATTACTTCTAAAAATAGGATACACACATGTCTGATACGACTACTGGTACAGTAAAATGGTTTAACGAATCTAAAGGTTTTGGTTTTATCGAGCAAGAAAACGGACCTGACGTTTTTGCACATTTCAGCGCAATCTCTGGTTCTGGTTTCAAAACATTAGCTGAGGGTCAAAAAGTTGAGTTTACAGTTACTCAAGGCCAAAAAGGACCACAAGCAGAAAACATTACAGCGATTTAATTTAAATTGCTAATTGGCCGCTTCTTTGGAAGCAGCCAACCAAAAAAGGGCATCACCGCGAGGTTTTGCCCTTTTTTGTTGCCAAATGTTTCAGTGGATAAGCTTGTGACGAATTGCCGTCGAGAATAGTTTATGCTGTCCGACGATTAAAAACACAATAAAACTGGAGATAACAATGAAAAAGCTCGCCTTACTCGCCCTGCTTGCAGTCAGCCCGGTCTTTGCGGCCGACGACGGATTTACTGATGTCGAAGCAAGCCTAAAAAAAGCCATGAAGTCATCCATTAGAACCGAAAAAGACATTGCTCGCGACTACAATCGTCAGCCAATCGAGACTTTAAAGTTTTTCGGCCTGCGTTCCAATATGAAAGTGATTGAATTAATCCCGGGTGGCGGCTGGTATACCAAGTTATTAGCGCCTGTTTTAGCAAAAAAAGGCGAATTTTCAGTCGCAATAGGTACCGGTGGGGTATCTAGAAGCCTAGTCGGCAAAGAAGGGATGGATTTCTTAAACATTATTAACGACAACGCCAACATCCATAAAAAGAAAGGCGATCGTTTTTATTCGCTAGAAAAATTCGACCTCGGCCAAAAAGATGTTGATATGGTTTTCACTTTCAGAAATTACCACAACTTTGGTTTTGAAGGTCGACAGCTAATGAATCAAGCGGCTTTTAAAGCACTAAAATCCGGTGGAATTTATGCCGTTGTTGACCATACCAGACGCCACATGGAAAAACTCAACAACGAAAATGGCAGACGCGTTGATCCTGTTTTAGCGATTAAAGAAATCCAAGACGCAGGGTTCGTTTTGGTGGATTATTCAAGATTGCACTATCGCGCTGACGATGAACTTCGATATGAAGTTGGCCGAAAAACAGTAACCGGCAATACCGATCGATTTACTTTGAAATTTAAGAAGCCTTAGGGTTTAACTTGATGACGCGTTCGACGAAATCTCTTAAGAAATTTTGTCGAACTCGTCGTTCATAAAGCACAACATTTGACTGTGATATCGATCAATTCAATTATATTGTTTTGAATCGCTAAGCTGTCTAGTTAATTATCGCGCGTAAATTTCCCGCATATAAAAATGCAGATCTTCATCGTCTGATTTTCTATACAGCTGTGCCATTCTTGTGGCGGTTTGTTTGGATTCACCTTCAATTTCTTCAACAACGTTCCCCTTAATAATTCTTCGCCTAAATCCTGATTTATTTAGCTTGCCGCCCAAAATAATTTCGAAGCATTTTTGCAATTCTGATAAAGTGAATTTCTCGGGAAGAACATGTAGTGCTATTGTCGTGTATTGCGCTTTACTTCTTAATCGATGAAAGGCTTCCTTGATTAACTCACCGTGGTCGAAAGCCAGTTTCTGGTGCGCAACATTTCCGTCGTCATCTAAAGCACACCAGCAGGAATCATCGTCAAATCGTGCGTCCTCTGCATTAACTAATGCGAAGTAGGTGACCGTTACTGACCAGCCTCTTGGATCTCTAGAATCGTTACCTGTTGCTCCAAGCTGTTCTAGATAAGGTACGTCATAACCTGTTTTTTCTTTGAGCTTTCTAAGCGCAGTTTGCTCAATACTTTTGTCTTTGTTAACATCGATAAAACCACCAGGAGTCGCCCAACTACCTTTGAATGGAAAATCTGCCCGTTTGGTAATTAGTACATTTACCCGCTCATCAATGATTGAAAATATAACGATATCCACGCTCGTCAGTGGCACATCGAAATCATGGATGTTGTAGTTAGCTAAAAACTCTTTTTCCTGCTGCTTAATCGACATGATTTACCCTTAAATTATTGGTTCTCTATAATTAGTCTCATTTGTTTACTTTTAGCCACATCAGTGCCAAGCCTGTAATCACACTTAAATTACCTTGCTGCATCAACTTAATCGCGTCATCAACGAGCACAATATGAGTTTTGATATCTTCATTCTCACCCATTGCCCCGTGCAATCCAGATTTGTTTAGATCAACTTCCGCAAAAAAGAGCGCCGTAGTTTCATTGGTTCCACCGGGACTTAAATAGAACTCTCCAATCATTTCATCGGCCTTACAGTAATATCCTGTTTCCTCCAATACCTCACGCTCAACAGCAAACTTTTTATCTTCTCCACCCTCAACTATTCCTGCAGGCAATTCATAAATCCAAGGATTAACGCCATTCTCTAATGGACCTACTCGAAATTGCTCTGTTAGCAATATGCGATTTTGAGCTTTATCAAACATCAACACAGCGACGGTTGGTTCTCGAACTAAAACTTCACGTTTATGAACTCGGCTTTTACTACCGTCAAATTTATCGTATTGAATCTTATGCCGTTTCAATTTGAAGAAACCGTCATGACAAAGCTTGCTGGTTTGTATTACTTTATTTGGATCAAAGTCATCTTCGTGATCTATTTTGTTCACACATGTACTCCATAGAGTCGGTGGTTAAATATATAGTTAGCAATCATTCCGTCTAGATAATTCTTAAAACGAGATTCAAACAAAAAACCGGGACGAGGAAAGTCAGTAATAAGTTCTCTGATCAAAGTGCTATGAACAGGTATCCGTTCGCTCACCGCTCGTAAATTCCAGCGCTTTACAATATCTTCACCACGGTAAAACTTGCTCCAAGTTTCATGGGTGGCATTGTCAGGCCCAATAATAAAAGTTAACTCCGGTTGAACGTTAGCATTTAGATAACGCTGTTCTAGCTCATATAAAACATCAAAAGTATAAACGGGCTTGTCACTATCAAGCCCTATGTCTCTCTCAATAGCAGAAGTTATAATTGTAGTTTCATGCTCAAAATTTAGATGTTTCTCCGCATGAAAAGCCTCTCCCAGTATGCTGGCCATATAGAGCCTGTCTTGATAAGGCACCATATCTTTTCCAAATGCATGTCGATAACTTGGGATCAAAAGGATTTCATCATAGTCCTTATAGATCTGCTCAATAATATCTTTATGTCCCAAATGAGGTGGGTTAAAAGCAGAACCAATGATTCCAATTCGTTTTTTAGTCATATTCACATGAGCTGGTAACATCTTCTTATTCTCCCTTTTTCTACTTTCATGTCCATAGTTGACATAATAGTATAGTGTGTGTACTATTAATAGTGCATCAAGTGCACTATTAAGTCAAATGAATAATTTGATAGCTTAAAAAGAAGTCAAAAACAGCACTTGAACAGTTTCTTAATAGAGAAGGAGAACGACAATGAAAGCACTAAATTCAAAGCATACAGCTGCATTTGATGTTGATGCACAGTATACATTTACTCCTGAATGTCCCGATGAGCTACCTGTTGCTGGTGGAACAGAAATTGTTAATGCATTAAACGAACAAGCTGAATTGGCTTCAATAAGAGTTGGTTCAAAAGATGCTCATAGCCCAAAGGCTATTTGGGTTACTGATGAGAATAAGCCGATGTTTAGTCCTGTTGAAGGTGAGAACGTAGATATTGCATGGAATCAACACGCAGTGCCAGGTACAAAGGGGTTTGAGTTGATTGATGGATTACCCAAGCCAATCGACTATGATTTCTTTGTCTGGAAAGGCATGGAGTTAGACTTACACCCTTATGGCGCTTGCTATCATGACTTAAACGATAAGATGAGCACAGGTGTAATTGAGTACTTAAGATCGAACGGTATAGAGAATGTGGTTGTTGGCGGACTGGCAACAGACTATTGTGTTAAAACAACTGTGTTTCAGCTGTTTAATGCCGGGTTCAGGGTAATAGTTAATTTAGAAGCCTGTCGTGGTGTTGCTGAAGAAACGGTTATTGAGTCTGTAGAAGAGATGCGAAAAGCTGGAATTGGCGTAGTAGCCAATACAAATGAGTTGCGTGCTAGATTTTAAGAGCAAATATTAAAATAGAATTCAAAACCGAGCTTTAGGAAAAACATTTAAGGATAAGAAGATGACTAATAAACACATAATTCATTCATTACTAGATACAGACCTATATAAGCTGACAATGATGCAAGTGGTTTTACATCATTTTCCTGGCGCTGAGGTTGAGTACCTTTTCAAGTGCAGAACAGAGGGCGTTGATCTAATGCCTCTGGCAACTGAAATCAGAGATGAAATTAAGAACCTATGTGAGTTGAAGTTTACGGAAAATGAAATTCATTATTTGAATAATATTTATTATCTAAAATCTGATTTCGTTCAATTTTTGAAGATATTTCAACTAAATGAAAATTATGTACGGATTGGTAAAGATGAGGATGGCCAGTTAGAAATTAAAGTAGCGGGTCCGTGGTTGCATACCATCATGTTTGAAGTGCCAATCTTGGCAATTGTAGAAGAGGTATTTACTAAGCATCATCATGGAGATATTGATATGGAGGTTGCTCAGCATCGGTTAAAAGAAAAGACTGAAATGATCAAAGCGCATCCGCTTAAAGACAAGTTGAAGATTATGGAGTTTGGTACTCGACGAAGATTCAGTCGCAAATGGCAAAAACACGTTTTGGAGCATTTAAATCGAAGTGTCGAGGGGCAGTTGGTCGGGACTAGCAATGTATATCTGGCTAGAGAGCTAGGGATAACTCCTCATGGCACAATGGCACATGAGTATTTGCAGGCGTTTCAAGCATTAGGTCCTCGTTTAGTTGATAGCCAGAAGGAGGCACTAGACATTTGGGCAAGGGAATATCGAGGTGACTTGGGTATAGCCCTAACTGACGTTGTAGGAGTTGACGCCTTTGTCAGAGATTTTGATAGATATTTCGCGAAGTTGTTTGATGGTGTAAGACATGATAGTGGTTGTCCATTTGAGTGGGCTCGCAAGATGATTGCTCATTATCATGAATTGGGAATTGATCCAAAAACAAAGACCTTGGTATTTAGTGACGGATTAGATATTCCACTCGCGTTTGAGCTTCTAACAGAGTTCTATGAAATCACTAATGTGGTATTTGGAATTGGCACCAACCTCACTAACAATGTTGGAATAAAGCCGCTTAGTATTGTGATGAAAATGACTCAGTGTAACGGTCAACCTGTTGCAAAAATTAGTGATAGTCCTGGTAAGACAATGTGCAACGACCAAGGCTACTTGTCTTATTTACGAAGAGTATTCGCTATAGATTGAGCAAGAAACCCATAAATAGAAATAAATAGTCAATAAGAAGATTAATAAGAAGTAGAAGGAGAGCGTTATGAAAGGCTCATTGGAAAAAATTGTACTGGCGCAGTTGAATTTTACGATTGGTGATATAGAGGGAAACTTAAACAAAATAATAAATGCTTACCAGAAAGTAAAAAATGAAAAAGCTTTACTTGTATGTAGTGAGCTAGCTATTACGGGATATTATCCTCAGGATTTATTGCTAAGAGAATCTCTACTATTACAGCAATGGCAAGCATTGCAAAAGTTAAAACTAGAAACAAAAGGATATTCCTGCGGGATAGTTGTTGGGTTTGCAGCAAAGAACAATTCGAAACTTGGTAAGCCATTATTTAATGCATTGGCCGTACTAAAGGATGGAGAGCAATTATTTGAATATCACAAACAATTGCTACCTACATACAATGTGTTTGATGAGGCTCGTCATTTTGCCGAAGGACATAACGAAAACTGGTTTCATATTGGTGGAAAAATGATAGGTTTTTTAATCTGTGAAGACGCTTGGTATGTAGAAAATAAAAATGTTTATAGAACCGACCCTGTTTTTGATCTTGAGGGAAAAGAGTTAGATTGCGTTATTAGTATCAACGCATCCCCTAGTAATTTAGGAAAACAAGAAGAAAGACTTAAGCTGGCAAGTGGCATAGTGGAGAGAGCTCAAGCTCCTTTTATTTATGTTAACCAAGTAGGTGCCAACGATGAATTAGTATTTGATGGCTCTAGCTTTATGATGAGTGGCAAGGGCAAGTTAATTACTCAAGCGAAATCATTTGAAGAAGAAATAATTAGTTTAGAACTTAATGGTGATAAATCTGAAATAATTTTAAATGCTAATGAAGAAGAGTTTTTACGAAAGCAATTAGTGCTTGGCATCAGGGATTATGTTACTAAGTGTGGTTTAACAAAAGTAGTAATAGGATCTTCTGGAGGAATTGACTCAGCTGTAACCTTGGCTATTTGCGCTGAAGCTTTGGGTGGAGAAAATGTTGTTGCCATCACTATGCCATCAAAGTACTCATCTGAAGGAAGCGTAGATGATTCAGTTACTTTGTGTGAAAACTTAGGTATTAAGTTATTAAATGCATCAATAGCTGAAGAGTTTGATTTGGCGATTAAGCGGTTTGAGTTGATGTCAGGTGAAAAGCCATCGGGCCTTACTCAGGAAAATATCCAGGCCAGAATTCGCGGGCGAATATTAATGGAGTACAGTAATCACTTTGCTGCTCTAGTAATTTCGACAGGTAATAAGAGTGAAATGAGTGTGGGTTATGCAACACTCTACGGTGATATGAACGGTGGTATAAATCCACTAGGAGACTTGTACAAAATGGAAGTATACGCACTAGCGAAGCATTTTAATGAAAAAGCAGGGAAAGAACTTATTCCTAATATCATTATCGAAAAAGCGCCAAGTGCAGAGCTTTCAGAAGATCAGGTTGATAGTGATTCTCTACCTGAGTATCCATTGCTTGATGCGATTTTGAAGCTCTATATAGAAGAGGATTTGTTGGATAGCTCACAGGCTAAACAATGCCATGAAGTGATAAATAGGTTTGGTGCTAGCGAGCAAGACATTGAACGCATCCATCGAATGGTTGATAAAGCAGAGTTTAAACGTAGACAGGCTCCGCCAATAATTCGTGTACAGAAAAGAAGCTTCGGTATGGGCCGTTGGTTGCCAGTGGCAGCAAAATACTAGTTAGAGAAAAAATAATAAGGAATAGAGTATGAAAATAATGGAAGGCGATTTAATTTCTCTCGCAGAAGAAGGAATATTTGATGTCATCATCCATGGTTGCAACTGTTTTTGTACTATGGGAAGTGGTATTGCAAAGACAATCAAAAGTAAATATCCACAGGTTTACAAGGCGGACTGCGAGACAACCAGAGGTGACAAAGTAAAGCTGGGTAGCTATAGCGCAGTTACAGTCGGTCATCAAAGTGCATTTGTAGTAGTTAACGCTTATACGCAATATAGCTTCACTCGAAAAGATATCGATGTGGATTATGAAGCAGTAAGAAAAATTTTTTCACTAATTAAGCAAGACTTTGCAGGCAAGCGAATTGGTTACCCATTAATAGGGGCTGGTTTGGCTGGTGGCGACTGGAATATCATTGAAGCCATTATCAAGCAAGAGCTAGATGGCGAAGATCACACTTTGGTTAAATTTATTCCAATGAATTAGAATAAAATAAAATCTGAATTGAGTTAAGAAATGAATAAGAAAATAGAAACAGTCACTATGTACCGTCCAACAGGCAAAAATGAGTTGCAGTTGGTGATAGATAGTGGATACAAGAAATGGCCGCCACGTTTCGCAATGCAACCAATTTTCTACCCAGTTACTAATGAGCAATATGCCATTGAGGTAAATAACTGGAACGTAAGAGAAAATGGTATTGGATATATCACTAAATTTGAAGTGAACAAATTATTTGTCGACCATTACAAGATCGAAACTGTAGGTGGTAGCAATCATACCGAATGGTGGATACCAGCTGAAGACTTAGAAGAACTTAATGGCAATATTGTTGGGTTAATTGAAGTAATAGGCGAGTACACCGAAGCAGTGACAGTTTAACCTCCTCCCAACCTCACCCTAAAAAGGGGAAGAATTTAAGTCCACAATATTATCAAGGATTGAGCTTTTTAAAGGAATAAGAAAAATGAAAAACAAGACGAAAAGAACATCGAAATTTCTGAGTTATGTATTAAGACATAACCCTGCTGAAATCGATTTAGAACTAGATGAAAACGGCTGGGTATCAATTGCACAACTAATTAGTAATGCGAATTCACATGGTAAAGATATTACTCGAGAGTTAGTTGAACTAGTTGTTATAACTAATGATAAGCAACGATTTGCAATTAGTGAAGATGGAAAAATGATCAGGGCTAACCAAGGACATAGCGTTGAAATTAAATTGGATCTTGATGCATCGGTTCCACCTGCAGTATTACTGCATGGAACAGCAGAAAAGAACCTTGGGTTAATTACTAGTGATGGCCTTAGTAAAATGAATCGTCATCACGTTCACTTATCTGAATGTGAAAAAACGGCAAGTGCGGTCGGTCGTCGTTATGGAAAATTAGTCTTGCTTGAGATTGATACCGTTAAGATGATTAGTGATGGATATGAGTTCTTTAAAAGTGAGAATAATGTTTGGCTGGTAGATTCCGTGCCGAGTCAATATATAAGTGTTTTACAAAATAAGTAGAGTCAAACAAGTAGAACAAAATCGAAATAGTCAAAAATGCAGTGAATTAGTTATGAAAACAATAGAAGAAGTACGTACTAAAGACGAACTGGTTGAGTTCGTCGCACGCGGCAAAAAAGCAAAATATCTGTGTTTCTGGGGGCACACTAAGAATAACTCTCAGCAAGTATCCAAAACATGTTTTAGTCAATGGTACGGCTCAAAATTTGAAATCGACGGGATTATCTACCCGACTGCTGAGCATTTTATGATGGCAGAGAAAGCTCGTCTTTTTGAAAGTAAGAGTGCTGCAAACATTGCTTTGTTAAAGCAAATAATTGAAGCACCTCATCCGCAAAAGGCTAAGCAATTAGGTCGTCAGATTGAAGGCTTCACCAACGAGGTTTGGAACAAGCATCGGTTTGATGCGGTTGTAAAAGGCAATGTTGCTAAGTTCTCACAGAACCCAAAGTTAGCCGAGTTCTTATTAGGAACAGGTAAGCGTGTGTTAGTGGAGGCCAGTCCTGCTGATAAAGTGTGGGGAACAGGTTTAACAGAAGACCATGATGACGCGACAAACCCGTTCAAGTGGAAAGGTTTAAATTTGCTAGGTTTTGCTTTGATGGAAACCCGTGAGACATTAAAAAATTATTCAAATAAAGAAAGTAATAGGTAAGAACAATGGATAATATTGAAGTAATACAGGGAGATATTACAAAGCTTAAAGTTGACGCAATTGTTAATGCAGCTAATGTCAGTTTATGTGGCGGAGGCAGTGTTGATGGTGCAATTCACCGCGCTGCAGGCAAAGAATTGCTGGCTGAGTGCCGAACCCTAGGTGGCTGTGATACTGGGTTCGCAAAGCTCACTAAGGGCTACGACTTACCGGCTAACCATATCATTCATACGGTTGGACCGGTTTGGTACGGAGGCCATAAGAATGAAGAAGAGCTACTTGCCTCTTGTTATCTTGAATGTTTGAAGCTCGCGGCTGAGAATGGAATAACATCAATTGCATTTCCTGCGATTAGTTGTGGATCTTATCGGTTTCCTATTGATAAGGCTTGTGAGATTGCTTTGAATGAGGTTATTGCTTTTCTTACTGAAGGTGATACAGATATAGAAGTGAGCTTTGTTTGTTTTGAAGCAAAATTGGAGAGGGCTTTAAACAAAGAGCTTAGCAATCGCCTAAATAACTAATAGATAATTAATAATAATCAATAAACAGGCTAGACTGACATAAATTCTACTGCCGAAAAATAATAATGAAAATCCAACTGTTAAGTGACTTACACATAGAGTTCGATTATTACGCTTATCCAAAGTCGGATGCGGACGTTGTTGTCTTAGCTGGAGATATTCATACCAAAGATCGAGGCGTTAAATGGGCTTTGGAAGAAATCAAAGATCGGCCTGTTATCTATGTGTTGGGTAATCATGACTTTTATGGCAAGGCTTATCCTAAGTTGCTGGACTCAGTAAAAACACTGACAAAAAATACCAATATTCATGTTTTAGAGAATGATCTGGTTACTATTGATGGTGTCAATTTCCTGGGTTGTACTCTATGGACGAATTTTGAGTTATTTGGAGATGCAAGAGTTTCTGGATATGAGTGTCAGCAGGTAATGACTGATTATAAGAAAATTAGACGGGCTCCTAATTTTGCTAAACTTCGTTCAATTGATACTGCCGTTATTCATAGTCAATCTGTTAAATGGTTAGAGAAAACTCTGGAAGAGCACCGGGGAGAAACTAATGTGGTTGTTACTCATCACGGCCCTTCTATTAAATCAGTACCTGAAATGTATCTTAATGATGTGACTACCGCTGCTTATGTTTCTAATCTGGAAGGATTAATAGAGCGATATAAACCAGACTATTGGATGCATGGTCATTTGCATAGCAGTTGTGACTATATGGTTGGTGGTTGTCGAGTTCTTTGTAATCCTAAGGGTTATCCAGATAGTATCAATTCTGATTATAGGCCAGATCTCTGCTTTGCTATTAGGTAGCGGTTAAGTATGCTTGACGATTGCCCGGAAGGTATGTTTTAAAGTAAACTCTTCGTCAAATATATTTATTAAGACTTATAGGATCAAGTAAGTTATAAGACAGAAGGAGTTAAATTTGTCTACCGCAATCGATTATACCTATGAATACGCTTTTCCATCTGCGGTTCATACCCATAAAGCGAGCCATCAATTTGCACTCGCAACAAGCAGTCCAAACCATTCACAACCCTATTTTTTCGATGGACGAGTTCGATCTCCCAAGATGTTTGGTGACATGCTGCTTACTCTAAGTGAGGTGGTAAGAACCCATTTCTTCTTGCCTAGACCAGCTTTGCTTGACCCTGTTCTCACAAGTAATGAAAAATTACTGCGATTAGAAGGCTTTAGTGGTTGTTGCGGAGTATATGCCAGAGTAGATCTACCCAGCGAATTTTTTGATGGTGAATGTCACGGTAGAGGCACGACCAATGTTGATTTTAACGTACCCATGAGAAATGCATTAATGCGATTAAGGGATACGGAAAACGTACAGTTTGCTGTTGGCAAAGATGAAGTCGCACTAACTAAGAATGAAGAATCAACGGTAGAGAAAAAAGTTAAACTACCATTACGTTGGATAAAAGGATTTAGCGAGGTTCAGGCATATCAACCCAATCTGAAATTAAAAATGGAGGTAAGTGCGGCTGACGGTCTTCAGTTTATAAGAAGTTTGCCAAAGACAGCAGTTCCTAAACAGCCTAGTTATGCCATAAGCCGAGGTCGTGGGGTTCGGTTGAGTCAGAGAGCTCAAAAAGGTGCGGTTCGAATAAGTGGTACCCACCGAGTGAGGATTATTGAGTCTTTATTACTTAGAGCAAAATCATTACGCATTTGGGCTGATGATCTCAATGAAACCAGCGCATGGGAAGTTTGTTTTCCTGTAGGTTCATTTTTCCTGATGATTAGCCCTGAAGTCTACAGAGGATTTTCTGGTGAAGGACAAGTACTGTCAAGCTTAGCGCAGCCGCCATCAGAAAAAGTGACAGCTCAGGTGCGAGCTCAACTTACTTGGCAATCTGAAATCAATCCTACAGACATAGCTATGGCCACTCAACTTCCTGAATCAGAAATTACTAAGGCACTGTCTGTTCTAGGTAGCCGAGGCTTAGCCGGTTATGATGTAGTTAATGGCCATTACTTTCATCGAGAGCTGCCGTTTGAACTTGATAAAGTCGAAGACCTACAGCCCCGACTAAAAAACGCCCGTAAATTGGTTAAAATGGGTGATATAAAAAGTCTGCAGGCAAGCTCCCAGGAATTTAATGAATATGAAGTTCCTGGCAAAGAAATTCGGCATCGGGTTAAGCTCGCCGAAAAAGGTGATTGCTGTACTTGTGTTTGGTTCAGTAAACACCAGGGTAATAGAGGACCGTGTAAACATATTCTCGCAGCACAAATAGTTGAGGAAGCGAAAGCTCTATAACAAGGAAGTACTCAATGACTCCAGAACAACTCGAAATATTAATTTTCAAAACTGTAGATGGAAATATGCTAGCGGAAGCATTTTCACAACTAACTGAAAAGCAGCGGAAGTCCCTTTCGACTCATACTAATAAATTAAGAAGTCAATTGACTAGCGGTAAAGTGAAGGAAGACGCGTCTGATACCGTAAGAAAATATGTTAACAAGTATAAGAATAATTATTGGAATTCAAAAGCCTACAACAACATACAACTCGCAGTGTTTGCGCTCTGTCCATTAACTACGGTTAAACGAGCAATTGATTTTATTAGTTGGCACGATGACTCTGCAGTCAATAGGATTATTATGGATCGCAAACCTGACTGGATTGACGATTGGTTAGCGTTTGAACTTGAACAAGAGTTTTCAAATATACCGTTTAAATTGATACGGAAATGGATGAAGAAAAAGGTGTGTAAAAAGCCCTCTGTCGATGGTTACACTCGCAAGTTTGCTTGGGCTTTGATGGCCGTAAATCATAGACAGGATGAAGAACCAAATATTCCAATTAGCGTACAACTACTAGAAGAGCCGGATATGCAAGACGATATTTGGCGGCTTTTTGAAGTTGAAAATCAAGCTTTCAATACTGAAAGTTGGTTAACAAATAACGCTCCAGATAATTATGAAACATGGTCAGATGCACTAGTTAAACTTGCAGATAAAGGTGTTGTCGAGCGCAGTGCATTGCTTGATATATCTCTTCAAGGATTAAACAACGACTTAAAACAAAACCAATTAGCTGGTTTCCATAAATTCCACGAGCGATTGTCACCCTCTAAAAAAGAGCTAGTCCAAAGACGAAAAGAATATATGGCTTTGCTATTTCACAAAGTTGGTCATGTATTAAAATTTTCCTTAAAAATGCTAAGCAGATTAGAACGGGAGAAGTCTCTTGACCTAAATAACTTTTTGAATGATGTTACTGCTGTATTTTCCCATGAACCGAAAGGTAATGCTGTGACGGCGCTAAAGCTTATTGGACGCATAACAAAAAAGGGGGGTGTTCCGATACCTGAAGCGCTTAAGGCAGTCGCAGAAGGATTAAGACATCCCAATGTCGATGTTCAAGCATTGGCTATTGAGTTATTACAAAAGCATGAAACTCAAATCACAGAAACGTTAAAGTCTGAGCTACAAATGTTTGTAGACTTTGTGGCTAGTGCAAACAAACCTTCCTTAATTGCTATTATTGGAAGTGATGAACAAGCCACTTCTGAAAATGAAGATTACTCAGGTATTGACCTTGAGTTAATAGAACGTCAAATCAATCGTCTGACGAATATTCAAAAAGAGAGTTTAGGGTTACAAACTGTAAAGTTTGCTGAGAAACCTGAGTTAAAACTACATCCAATTAAGCATCTGTCATACTTTTTGAAGTCATTCGAAATTATGGAGACGATCGAACCAATCAGCGACGTCGACTCGTTAATCCAAGAACTTTCACATGCCGTTGAGGTAGTTGATAACACTGACAATGTAGAACGAATTTTAGACGGCATCAGTCGACTCTGTAGTGAATATCCATCTGATTTTGATAAAAAAACAGCCCCCTTACTAAAACGTATTACTGATGGGGGTGGTTTTGAGTCTATGCGAGGCCTTTTAGGTGGAGCCGGAGGATTGCTTTTAGCAATATCCGATCTAGTACTTACATGGTTGACTGGTGAATTATACCAATCTGAAGATAGTAGTTATTTTTCTAAAACTCTACCACTTGACCCAGTGATTATTAAGGTAACCAACATTAAGCACCGAGTTATGGAACGACAAGCACAGCCGCTACTTTCTTTCCCTACACACGTAAGAGGATGGATTGATCCTGTCATATGGATAGAGCGACTGAAGGAAGGAGAAAAGAATAATTCGAATTTTGACCGAATGGATTTCTGTCTTTCTCTCTTACGACTAGCACCCTACAATCGCGAACAGTCTCTGAGCAGTGCTACTGGGCTATCAAATAATCTGGAAAGAGTTGTTCGTTTTGCCTTAGGCGGGGATTTAAATCCAGAATACAATAATCGGAAAGACTACGATTTATGGATAAGCGCAGCTAGAGCCAGAAATCCAATGAAAGATTGGTCGAATTGTTTTGCACCGTTAAAACTATCGGACAACTTGCCAAATAGCATCCGGCCAACTAAATATGAGTGGAAAGCTTATTTAAAAGAAAAAAACACTTACAAGTACCCAAAGCTTAAAATAAAATCTTCTATTGCGAAAGAGGCTGACTCAACTAAAGAAAATAACAATAACGACGTTAGTTTTTTCTCCAAAATAGGCCGTCAACTTGCTGGGAATTTAACTGTTGATTGGCAAAAAGTACCAAGCTCTGCCTTTAATCAAAGTAAATCGCACAAATATATGTGGTCATGCGATTTGGCCAGTCTATGGGTGACTCAGTGGTTGGCGACCTTGTGGCCTGCTAACCCAGATGCCTTTTATTCTTTAGGCGTTGCGCAGCAAGTTGGCAGAATTGATATGGACAGCAGCACTTTTGAACCTAACTTTGGTTTTTTAAGTGGTTTGTTTGAACCCAATCGAATTTGGTCAGAAGTCGCACATTTATCACTTTGTTTAGGGCTAGTAGGAAAGGATACAGATTCAAAAGCACTCGCTGTCGACGCGCTAATAGAAGGTATAGATAATAGTCTAGCTTCACACCAACTAATGGCAGATATTTTGATAAAGCTTACAAATTCTGGCTGGTTAAAATTTAATAGACTTGCTGATAGTTTAAAACAAGTAGCTCAAGTGTCTGAAGTTCACAGTTATTTTTTGAGTCAATCTTTGCAACTTTGGCTACCTAAAGTGGATCTAAAGTTAAGAAATATTCATCGAGTATTAGAGGTCGTGCTTGATGTACAAACTGCCGTAAACACTAAAATATCGGATGATGCCAAAGAAAATTTAAGTCGCTTGACTGGTAAAAGCAAAGCGGCTCAAATAGCCAAGCGGATACTCGAAATAGGTGATGATACAAATGCAGATTTAGATAAAATCAAACTGCAAATAATTTCATCTAGATTGGAACTGGCTGGCCTTGATGAAGTAGAAAGTTAATTATTTAGATTAAGTGCATCATAAAATGAATAATAAAAAAATATCGAAAATAGAAAACGACGTTCAGGATCGCAGCTGTGAAGCCTGGATAAAACTGTGTGACTATGTAGATAAAGTTGCTGAAAGTGGTCAACCGGAGTTTTCCCCCAGAGACGAATTAGGCCGAGAGTTATTTTCGCAAATTCACACGCTTCCAGAGTCAATTGCCAAACTGACTAAAGTTGAGAACATGTGGCTTTATGGCAGTCAACTTAAACGCATTCCTCCTGAAATAGGTGAGATGAAGAGCTTACAATATTTCGACCCATACACGTCCTATGATTTACATTGGTTTCCATATGAAATTACTTATTGCAAGAAGTTAAAAGATAGCCGTGTCAGTACTCGAGCCTTATATGGAAACATTACAAACAGAATGAGATTTTCTTACCTCGGAGATAACCCGGTTAGGTATACTGGCGACAATGTTAAATGCAGCATTTGTAAGAATGGCATGGCTTATGATGAAACCTATCAGCTCTGGATAACGCTTCGAGTGGGAACTGATGATTTACCACTATTGGTTAATTCCTGCTCGGAAGAATGCACTAGAAGCCTTCCTAAGCCACCACCTTACTACGTCACAAGACCGCACAAAGGTGGTTCGAGATTACAACAACCAAATATGGATGAAGAGGACGTTTGGGAAATTCGGTCGGCAAGTCAATCAAAACGAGAAACTATTAAAGCACCAAAACTCTTTAGCGTAATAAGAAAAATCTGGGAAAAATAATGCAAATAATTTATCCAAAAGATTATCTATCGAAAGGTGTTAATGAGGAATATAGAGAAGAAGCGGAGGCTATGAAGTCGAATGGCGTTCATATAGCTATGCTGGATCAAGAACTACTTAAGCTTATTAATGTTGAATCTGGAACAGCAGTTTTTAGAGGCTGGATGTTCAGCAAAAAAGAATACGCTGAGTTTTATAACCTGTGCAAAGACTCTGATGTATCGCTGATTACTAGCCCAACTGAATATCTGAATCTTCACCATCTTCCAAACTGGTATGAGTCCATAAAAGATTTGACGCCTGAAACTGTCATTGTGAAAGAACTTGATGACCTGGAGTTTGTGATCAAAGATCTGGATTGGAATAGTTATTTCATTAAGGATTTTGTTAAGTCACTTAATACAGATGGTGGACCAATAGCCAACACCTTTGAACATATCAAACCTATGCTAGAAAAAATGGAAATGTATCGCGGCGAAATAGAGGGCGGCCTCTGTATCAGAAAAGTTGAGGATTTTGACACAAGCACTGAACTACGTTTTTTTGTACTCAATGGAAAACTGTTGAACTGTGTAAATACGCCACCTGCTATCGTTGAAGAATGTGCCAAGAGAATATCTAAGTTATCCAATTTCTTTTCGGTTGATGTGATTAAAGACGTAAACGGAAAAGATTGGATTGTTGAAGTTGGCGATGGTCAGGTTTCTGGCTTAAAAGAATGGAAAGTTGATAGATTTACTAACGAATTTAGTCGCTACTTGTAAGATCGAATAGAAATAGTTAGTGCTTAGGGATAACTAATGAAAATACCTCGTTACTGGAAACAAGTTTTCAAACACGTTGATGGGATCAATTTCCATCAAGATCATTGCAAGTTTAATCGTGATAACGGCGCCGACATCTACGCTTGGGGATATTCTGATACCTCCGAAGAAAATGCGTTAAGACGGGCTGAAAGCAGAATTGATCAAATAGTAGTTGCCTTAACATCCGGCTACGACGAAGATTTTTATTATCCAATGAATGTTCTTCGCGAGGATATATTACAAGATTTAAGTACTGATGCCGAGGGTCAAGCACTGGTTACTCGAAATCGTTATTTTTCGCAGGTACTAAATTCAGATAAGCTAATGTTCATTGATATTGATGTATCAGATTGGGATATTAAGCCACCCACGTTTTGGCAAAGACTATTTGGAAAAGCGGCTGAGATTGAAGCCAAAAACAACATAGCAATCAAGCAACGTTTCAATGAAGCGTTGGACTTGGTGTATAAATATGTCAAGGAACAGCCTGACGTCGGATTTTTGATCTATCGAACCTTTGCTGGTTTTCGGTTAATAGCTAGTCATAAAACTTACGATCCTAATTCGCAGGAAACTCAGCAAGTCTTTGACGCCTTGGGAACCGATCCGCTTTATCAAAAACTATGCAGCGTACAGGAATGTTTCAGAGCACGTCTTACACCAAAATTCTGGCGACTTAATAAGGAGCTCGGGATAACTCCTAGTATTAAATTCAGAATCAACGAATCAATAATGGCTAAATGGTCCGATGGCGATAAAACTCGGACAAATAATTATGATGAATGGGTTAATAACTATGAAACCCAACATATTAGCCATGCGACTTGTCGATTCATCAAGCAAATTGGAAATCTAAATATAGCGCCTGAATTGGAATTTTTAATCAACTATCATGATCAAAAGACCCAAGCTCATAGTGGCAAGCCTTTGGCTTGAAAAACTACAATCAACTAACTGCGGATAACCTTTGCTAAACTCAAAAACAGAAGCTTTCGAATTTGTAAAATCTTTGGACGCTCCAAGCCACCTGCTAACCCACGTTACTCTTGTGGGTGAGGCGGCGGATTTGCTCATCAATAAATGTGAGCAATTGCTGCTCAAAATCGACCCCGAATTTGTTCGGGTAGGCGTTATCATTCACGATGTGGGAAAAATCAAACACCCTAACGAAATGAGCGGCCCCGGATCTGAGCACGAACCGAGCGGTGAAAGACTTTTGTTAGAAAAAGGCATATCCGAGAAAATAGCTAGATGTTGTTTGTCTCATGCTCGCTGGGATCAAATGGAATGTTCCATCGAAGAGCTATTGATAGCGCTTTCGGATAAATTATGGAAAGGTAAGCGAGTCGAACAACTAGAGCTTTTGGTCATCGACCGGATCTCAACTATGTTAGATAAAGAACGCTGGGATATTTATCAGGAACTTGATTCACATTTCGAATTAATCGCTTCTAGCGGTGATCAACGGCTTGAGCGAAGTATGATACCCTCGATAAAACCACAAACAACCTAGGAAATTTGCGTGCCGTTCGCCATCGCAGCCTTATTCTTTTTTTTACTAATCCTCGGCCCTCAATGGTGGGTTAAATATGTGTTGTCAAAACATAGCAAGCCTTTAGAAGGAATGCCTGGAACCGGCGGAGAATTGGCCACTCATTTATTAGAACAATTTAAGCTATCTGAAGTCACCGTCGAGAAGTCGGACGAGGGTGCTGATCATTATGACCCTCAAGACAATGCTGTTCGATTAAGTCCCAGCTATTTTGACGGTAAATCGTTAACTGCCGTCGCGGTGGCTGCTCATGAGGTTGGCCACGCGATCCAATTTAATCGTAATGAAAAGGTTAGCTTTTTAAGAAAACGTTACTTACCAAAAGCGCATGCGATCCAAAAAGGTGGTATTTATTTATTAATGGCGTTGCCGATGTTAACCGCTATTATTAGAGTGCCGCATGTGGTTGGATTAACCGGCTTAATCGGCATATTAACCTTGTTATCTTCCGTTTTAATTTATGCCGCAATTTTGCCGGAAGAATGGGATGCCAGCTTTAATAAAGCGTTGCCAATTTTAGAAAAAGGCCAATACATACCCGAGCAATACACTCCAGCTATTAGGCAAATTCTGAAAGCCTGTGCCTTTACTTATGTGGCGGCAGCTCTCGCCGATGTGCTTCGAATGTGGCGCTGGTTGGCTATATTACGAGCGCTTCGCTAAATGCCTTTTTCCACCCTGCTTGCGGAGTGAAATGGAGCGCTATTCTGAATAGTTATTAATCTCACTGGCCGCATTAAAAAAGATTAAGGCCATTGCAATCGAAGAAACTAAACCAATAGGGATCGCAAAAAACATCAATATAACACTAGCCAAACAAATTCCCGCAACAATGTTGCTCCATGCATACAACTGTAATCCTCGGTAAAACACTTCTATTTTTAGTACGCGCTTGCCAAATAATGCGGTCAGCACGCCAAGCGGAATAAGTAAGACAAAATAGGTCACAGAAAAGACATTAATACTGTTAAAATTTTCTTCAAACAATATCGGCATAATCGCCATAGGTATTGCAATGAATATTTGCGCATGAATATAAAAATTGGCACCGCTAAACGAAAACCTAACTTGAAATAATTTTTTCATTAACAAAATTAAATAGACCCACAATGACGTCATAATCACGTTAAGGTAATTCGCGACAGCGGCCAAGGAATTGCTTTCTCCGCCTAAGCCGCCACTGAAACTAATCCACATAACCGGTATGTAGGCCAGCAAATAAACTATCGAAAGCCAACCGGCAATCATTAACTGCCGATAACTCAATTCGCCTCGCTTAAAGTTTGATGGTATATCTCTTGTATTGATTACATCCGACTGAGGCGCTTTATAAGCTTGTTCCAATTCGTTCATAAATTTCCTTGTTGCTGGCTGGCTCTTCCCAGAGTATTTAGCCGTTATCAATGAAGATGCAGGTTCCCTTAGCGGGAATTTAAAAGAAAATATACTACAATAGCAATATCAGTCAAGAACCAGCATTCGCTCAATGACAAACTACCTGCCGTTAAGGGAAAGTTTATTAAATATTTAGGAAAATGATGTGAGCGACAAGAGATCTAATCACTATTTCGACAATATTCAACGAGTGTTTGACTATATTAATCAAAATCTCGATGAAGAATTTTTACTGAGCGATTTGAGTGAAATAGCTAATTTTTCGAAATTTCATTTCAGTCGTCAATTTTCAGCTTACGCAGGAATAAGCGTTTTTCGCTATATCCAATTAATGCGTTTGAAACGTGCATCTTATCAACTAGCCTTTACCGAAACTAAAATCATTGATATTTCATTGGATGCCCAATTTGAAAATCATGAATCTTTTACTCGGGCGTTTAAACAGCTTTTTAATCAAACGCCCTCTCAGTTTCGCAAGAAACCTGATTGGCCGAGCTGGCAGAAAAAATTTCTAAAAGCCACCGCCATACCGAATCAACAGGAATTATTAGCCATGGAAATCAATTTAGTTAATTTTGAAACACGTCAAGTCGCAATTTTAGAGCACCGGGGTTCGCCTAATTTGGTATTAGAATCGGTCGCCAAGTTTATCGAGTGGCGAAAACAAAGCGGCTTATCGCCGGTTAAAACCAGCCAAAGTTATGGTGTTGCTTATGACGACCCTAGCACTACGGAAGAGCAAAAATTTCGATTTGATATTTGCGGAAGCATCAATACGAATATTCCAAACAATCCGCAGGGCGTCAAAACAGGGCTCATTCCCGGCGGCCGCTGCGCTGTTTTACGGCACTTGGGTAGTCATGACGATATGGATGATAAAATCCGATATTTGTATAGCCAGTGGTTGCCCGAAAGCGGAGAAAGTTTACGAGATTTTCCCTGCTTTTTTCATTATTTGAATTTGATACCTGAGGTCGAAGAACATCAATTGATCACAGATATTTATCTGCCACTGCAATAGTTCAATCGCCGGTATATACCCGTATATGACTAAGCAACTCCAAGTCGTAGGTCGGTAATGCCTTCGCCGACAAAAATCCTTTGACTCTGTTGGCGTTATTTTTGATATTATCCATTTCGACATTGTTTTGATAGATATTCGGACATAGCACTTTTCACTCAATAGGAAAGGCTATCCCTAGACCGACAATAAGGATTGAATGTGGATTATTCACTGATTTTATTTTTGATAGTAGTGCTTTACTCAGGATTTCGAGGCTATAAAAGCGGTTCCTGGAAAATTTTGGCGAGATTAGTCAGCTTACTTACCGCCTATCTTATTGCTTATTCGTTCGCTCAACCCTTTGGCGAAGGGATCCAATCAGCCTCGTCACTAAAAGGTTTAATGTCGTACATTGCTGCTGGAATCATCCTGTTTACCATTAGCAGTAGCTTACTGATGTTAATTTTAAATCGCTTGATCAAATCCTTCGCAAATCCGGATCAAGGCATCTCAAAACTGCAAGCAGTAAGTGGGGGATTGTTAGGCGTGGTTTTTGGCGTTTTTACCGGGTTTTTCTTTGTTTGGTTCTTTATTACCTTACAGGCAATTTACCAAACCAAAAAAGGTGCGGCGCTTCAACCACCAACTGCGTTCCAACAAACAACCAAAGAATTTGCCAGCGTCGCCATTAAAAAAGTGGTCAATAGCGCGACTCAACAAGCCGATATTGCCGCCGCAAGTGCTGCCTTATTATCCAGCCCTGCAGAAAATATAGAGCATTTTAAGCGACTTACTAACAGCGGTTTGCTGAGTCAGTTTCTGCGAAACCCATCTGCACAGTCTGCGCTCGATTCCAACAATGCCAAAGCCGTTTTGCTCCATCCGGCGTTTCAAACATTGGTAAAACAGGAGAATTTTGTCGCGCTTAGCAAACAATTGGATTTTTCTAACCAGCCTGAAGAAATGGAAAAACAGGTCGCCATTAAGATCACCACGCTTTGGGCACAAATTAATCAAGTTCGAAACGATCCTGAATTTATCCGAATTACCGGCATACCAGAAATTCGCGATATGATTAAAAGCAGCAATTTTTTCTCGATGCTAAATAACGAAAAAATTGAGCAGTTATTAGATATTATTTATTCGGCTAAAATACCGGAGATCCGATTCGACGATTTACAACACGCTAGAAACAAGACTGGGGTGCCACCCAAAAAAACTGAAATTCATCGCTGGGTTGACGAAGATGGAAAAGTACATTATTCGGATAAGAAACAATAGCTAGTTCGATTTTTGGTTAAAACTATTATTTCCAAAAGTATTTTTGAAAGTAACAAGAGCAGCTTGCACCGCCCTCTATATTATACTTCTCTAACGATATTGATCCGGCGAAGGACAACTACAAATTAAATTACGATCACCATAAACATCATCAATACGATTTACGCTCGGCCAAAATTTGTTATTTTCTTGACCTTGCACCGGAAATAATCCTTCTTTGATTGAATAAGGTTTATTCCAATCCAATAAATCCACTTGCGTATGTGGGGCATTTGTCAGCGGATTATTATCCGCCTGCCATTCGCCACTATTCACTTTTTCGGTTTCTGCTTTAATTGCAATCATCGCTTCAATAAATCGGTCGATTTCGCAAAGTGGTTCACTTTCAGTTGGCTCGATCATAAAAGTTCCCGCCACCGGAAATGACATAGTAGGCGCGTGAAATCCGTAATCCATTAGCCGTTTTGCAAAATCGACTTCGCTAATACCGGTTTCGGCTTTAATAGGTCGAAGATCGACAATGCATTCGTGTGCCACTTTCTCATTACGACCACGATATAAAATAGGGTAATGTTCGCTCAAACGAGTGGTTAAATAATTGGCGTTTAGCAATGCCATTTTTGTTGAATGAGTAGCCCCTTCTTTGCCGAGCATGGCAAGATACATCCAAGTAATTGGTAAAACTCCAGCGCTACCAAAAGGTGCCGCCGAAACCGCGCCATTATTTTCATTAATATTAGGAATTTTTGCAACGGCATGATTCGGTAAAAAAGCTTTTAGATGTTCTTTAACGCCGATGGGACCAACGCCGGGACCGCCACCGCCATGAGGAATGGAAAACGTTTTATGCAAATTCAAATGCGAAACATCTGAGCCCATTAAACCCGGTGAGGTAATACCCACTTGGGCATTCATATTAGCACCATCCATATAAACTTGGCCGCCGTGCTCGTGGATCAATGTGCAAATGTCCATGATCGACTCTTCAAAAACGCCATGAGTCGAAGGGTAGGTAATCATCAAACAAGAAAGATTTTCAGACACTTCTTCAGCTTTCGACTTGAGATCATCAAAATCGACATTGCCGTTTTCATCGCAGTTTACAATTACTACTTTCATATTGGCCATTTGCGCGCTGGCAGGATTAGTGCCGTGGGCCGAACTTGGGATCAGACAGATATTTCGATGCCCTTCACCGCGTGACTCGTGGTATTTATGAATTGCGACCAGTCCTGCGTACTCGCCTTGAGCGCCGGAATTGGGCTGTAAGGAAATCGCATCATAACCGGTAATTTCTGCGAGCCATGCTTCCAATTGTTCGGTTAATATTTGATAACCTTTGGTTTGTGAGCTTGGTGCAAAAGGATGAATATTGGCAAAAGTTGGCCAAGTAATCGGCAACATTTCTGAGGTAGCATTTAATTTCATGGTGCAGCTTCCCAGCGCGATCATCGCGTGAGTGAGCGATAAATCTTTATTTTCCAGCTTTTTCAAATAACGCAACATTTCCGTTTCTGAATGATGAGTATTAAACACAGAGTGTTGCAATATTTCACTTTGGCGCATTAAAGCGGGTGCAAAAGAAAGTTGAGCTTGTTCATCTAAACTGGCGAAATCTAGCGTGGCATCGTCACCAGTAATCACGTTAACTAATTGTTGTAACGCATCTTCGGTGACGGTTTCATCCAAAGTAATTCCCAGCTGTCCATTGCCGTCAATTCGAAGATTAATGGATGCCTCAGCTTTCCGCGCCATAATCTCATCACAATTATCAGCGCAATCAAAAGTAAGCGTATCAAAATGCGATCGATTGATGATCTTAATGCCTTTATCTTTTAATACATTGGCCAAAATAGTAGTGTAACGGTTGATCCGCTGGGCAATTTGCTTGAGTCCTTGTGGACCGTGGTAAACCGCATAAAAGGCTGCGATGTTAGCTAACAATACTTGCGCGGTACAAATGTTGGAGGTCGCTTTTTCTCGGCGAATATGTTGCTCGCGAGTTTGCATGGCCATGCGTAAAGCAGGACGCTCATTGGCATCAATTGAAACCCCAATAATTCGACCGGGAATAGCTCGTTTAAATTTATCTCGGGTAGCAAAAAATGCCGCGTGCGGTCCGCCAAATCCCATTGGAACGCCGAAGCGCTGAGAACAACCTAGCACAATATCGGCGCCTAGTTCACCCGGCGATTTTAAAATAACCAAACTCATAATGTCGGCAGCAATCGCGACGATCGCTTTGTTAGCTTGAAGCGCACTAATCATCGGTTCGATATCGACCACTTCGCCGGTTTTATCGGTATATTGAATAAAGGCACCAAAAACATCGTAATCGGCTGCATTTTTCGCCTCGTCAAATATCAGTTCGAAACCGTAATGTTCCGCGCGAGTTTTAATCACGTCAACGGTTTGCGGAAACGCATTTTGATCGACAAAAAATTGGTTGGACTTTTTATTTTTCGAGACACGCTTGGCCATCGCCATCGCTTCTGCTGCTGCAGTTGCCTCATCAAGTAAGGAGGCACTTGCTAACTCCATACCGGTTAAATCTATAGTCATTTGCTGATAGGTGATAATGGCTTCTAATCGGCCTTGGGCAATTTCTGGTTGATAAGGCGTGTAAGCCGTGTACCAACCGGGATTTTCCAATACATTTCGCAAGATCACTTTGGGAGTAATGGTTGGGTAATAACCCATACCAATGTAGGTGGCACAAACTTCGTTTTCCGAGGCGATTTTTGCGATATCTTCTAGCGCCTGCTGCTCGCTGCGAGCAGAAGGGATATTCAATTCACCATCGATTCGAATTTTGTTGGGGACGGTTTGGACTAACAGTTCATCTAACGAGGACAGACCCAAGGTCTCCAGCATTTGCTGAGTTTCTTGCTGATCCGGGCCCACGTGTCGTTGAGTAAATTCAGTGGGGTTTTGTAATTGGTTTAAACTTTGTTTCATTCAAATTCTCACTAACAAAATCGACTTTCTAAGCGATAAAACGATTGCGCTATAAACAACAAAGCCTCAACGTTTAATTGAGGCTTTCAATTTTTTGGGTAAAACGAATTCGATCTAATCTTCGATCTCATTTTGATAAGTTTCAGCGTCGATTAAACCGTCCAATTCCGACGGCTCGGACGGCTGCATTTTAAACATCCAACCATCGTCATAGGGTGAAGAGTTGACGGTTTCAGGAGCGTCTTCTAATGTATCGTTAATGGCTATAATTGTCCCGGACAAAGGCGCATAAATATCAGAGGCCGCTTTGACCGATTCAACAACCGCAATTTCATCTTCTAACGCTACTTCGCTATCGACGTCGGGCAACTCGACGTACACTACATCGCCAAGTAATTCTTGTGCATGGTCAGTAATGCCAATTGTCACACTGCCATCGTCTTCTTCTCGAATCCACTCATGAGAGCTAATATATTTTAAATCGTTTGGAACATTACTCATCTTTCTTTCCTCATCAAATCGACTTGTTAACCGCTAAAATTAGTTACCAATGCTTTTTCAACCTAAACCTTATCCGTTGAACTAAATCTTGCCCAGTATTTTACACCAATGCTTCGCCCTTGCGAACAAAAGAAGGCTTAACCACCTTCGCAGGGATTAATTTACCGCGAATTTCTAACATTACCGAATCACCGGTCGCCTTGGGAACTCTGGCCATTCCGATGCTTTTCTTCAATGTAGGCGACATAGTCCCGCTGGTGGTTTCGCCTTCACCCACACCTTCAATAATGACTTTCATATGCGAACGAATAACACCGCGCCCTTCTAAAACAAGACCAACCAGTTTGTTTTTAACCCCGGCCTCTTTTTCTGCCAACAAGGCGGATTTACCAATAAAATCGCGCTCTTCTGGCTTCCAAGCGATGGTCCACGCCATATTCGCTTCTAATGGCGAAACACTCTCGTCCATATCATTACCGTACAAATTCATACCGGCTTCAAGCCTTAAGGTATCTCTAGCGCCCAAACCACAGGGTTTAACGCCAACCTCAATTAGTTTATTCCAACAAGTTTCTGCTTGATCCGCCGGCACCATAATTTCGTAGCCATCTTCACCGGTATAACCGGTTCTTGCGATAAAAAAGCCTTCACTATCCGCAGCAAAAAATACCGACAGTCCTTCTACGGCTTGCTTTTGAGTTTCTGATAATACCTGATTAGTTTTTTCGATAGCGTTTGGACCTTGTACCGCTAACATGGCAAATTGGTTATTTTCTTCGATAGAAACTTCGAAATTGGCTGCATGCTTATTCATCCAGGCGAGATCTTTCTCGCGAGTCGAGGCATTGACCACCAGTCGGTAATGAGTGGCATCAATAAAATAGACAATCAGATCATCCACCACACCGCCTTTTTCATTCAGCATACCGGTGTAAAGTGCTTTACCACTTTGTTGCAGTTTATCTACATCGTTAGCTAATAGATTTTGAAGGTAAGCTTTCGCTTGATCACCAGAAACATCCACCACAGTCATATGCGATACATCGAACATACCGGCATCTTGCCTGACAATATGGTGTTCATCCATTTGAGAACCATAGTGTAATGGCATGTCCCAACCGCCAAAATCGACTATTTTGGCATTTGAAGCAAGGTGACTTGAATAAAACGGCGTTTGTTTGCCCATGTTGGTAATCCTATTTTGACTCGGTCTGACTTTGGCGCGGATTATACCTCTGAAAAAAGTAAAATTGAATCCTTTTTCGATTATTTAGCCTGTTTTATAACCAGATAATATTACTAATTACGAACATAAATTATCGTAAAGCCAATATTGCGGATATAATCTGTAATACGTAGTTTTTACCGGATTATATCCTAGACGACTTTCTCGCAGTTTCTAGTCGTTTAAACTACCAATCACCTTGATTTTCCATACTTAGCCAAGGTTCTTTAACAGCTAGAGCTGGTCCAATTTGCAGTAATTCGATCGAAATATTGTTGGGATCTTTAACAAAAGCCATGTGCCCGTCTCGCGGTGGACGGTTAATGGTAATACCCATCGAACTTAAATGCTCACAAGTTTGGTAGATATCTTCCACTGCAAATGCCAAATGACCAAATTGATCGCCGCCTTTATAGGACCGGTCACCCCAGTTATGGGTCAATTCAATCATTGCTGAATTTTCGTTTTCTGCAATAAAATAGAGAGTAAACTTGCCCGCTTCAACCTTCTTTTCTTTAATAAGTTGCAGACCTAAACCCTTAAGATAAAAATTCAGTGATGCTTCCGGTTGATTGGTTCTGATCATCGAGTGCAAAAATTTCATGGATGGATGCCTTTTTGTGAATGGGAACAATGACTCCTTCCCCTATTAAGAGGAACGGGATCTGATATTATTTCTCTCAAAAAGACTAGCTAATTCTAGCTAATCCTTAGATTCGAATTCACCCTCAATGGTTCGACCTTTTTGGCTATCCCCAGACTGTTCGCTGGACTGGCCACTACTAGCACCGGGATTAAATGGATTAGTTTTTACCGTCGTTTGTTTAATAAAGCTACTGGCTAACAACAGTCGAATTTGAGGCACCATTAATAGGAAACCGATAAGATCGGTGACAAAACCCGGCGTCAGCAATAACCCACCGGCAAATAACAATTGGGCCGCCGAAGCCATTTCTATTGCGGGAACCCGACCTTGAGCCATACTGGATTGGATCGCCTGCCAAGATTTGAAACCTTGCTGCTTAAGCAAATTGACGCCGATAACCGCAGTCACTATGACCACCAAGATTGTTGCTGACAGTCCGATCCGGTCACCGACCTGAATAAAAACCGCAATTTCTACAATAGGGACTAGAATAAAGAGAGTAATTAGAATTCGAAACATCATAATTCTCGGATTAAAGTGAGGATTTTATCGCCTAAATCACACTTTTCCTATCTTTAGTTGCTTTCACGGTTAAATTCCTGATAATTGGGCCGTCAATCTGCTTCGAAACACCGATCGGAAATCCGATCTTTTACAAAATTGAAAAGAATAAAAGGTTAAGAGTTGCACAATGGTCGATAGACAGACAAAAGAAAATAGCATCCCTCACGAAGTCCAACGTCAATTCCTGCGACGCACGCCGATCAAACTCAAGCAATTTGCTCGTTTATTAAGCGATATGGTGGCTAACAAAGTCGATGCTCTTCGGGTGAAAGCTTTGCTTTCTCAAGTGACCAAGACCCGTGAAGCCTGTATTACCCAGGAGTTTGAATCTACTGCACGACTGCTAAACCAGCTAATTAAACAATTATCGATGGGTGAAGAATCTGTTGAATCTCAAAAACCACTACTAAAACGTCTTTCCAAACGGCTACTGCAACACTCCGAAAAATTAGAGCTGGGGGTTAAACCCCAAAAAGAAAAAGTGGAACCCGACGTTATTGAAGTTAGTGAGAGCTTAGACGATCCGTCCAGCGACCAACTAGACGCCGAACCAGAAATTGACCCTTCGACTGCTTTCGGTATTTATATCGACAAAGGCCAATTGATTTTTGTTGATACTTCCAATAATGATGACTCAGAACAGCGAAAACTGTGCCAGCAGTTTGAATCGCTAGGCTTGGAGTGCAGTGTCGTTAGCGACTTGCAAGCGGCATTAAGCAAAGCCAATGCTGAAACCGGAAGTATTGTGGTTGCTGATCTCTCTCTCACTGAGAGCAAGAAGGTATTAGCCGATGAACAAATTGAGGTTGCCAAGACCCCTTTAATATTTGTTGCCGATGAAGATAATCAGGAAAATCGAGCCCAATCGATTAGAAATGGTGGCACTGGATTTATCGTTGAACCGGTTTCAATCTCAACTTTATGCGAGCAAATTGAACGACTTTACGACCTACACGCCGATACGCCAAAACGAATATTAGTGATGGAAGATTCAAAAGCGCAGGCGCGATATTATGAAAAAGTCCTTAATAAAGGCCACTTTGAAATAAAGGTGGTCAATGATCCTTCGCTGTTATTAGAGACTCTCCGGGGTTTTGACCCTGAGACGATATTGATGGACATGCAAATGCCTGACTCGTCCGGTATTGAGCTGACCCAAATGATCCGCCAAATGCCTCGCTATGCCCATTTGCCGATTATCTTTTTATCTGCCGAAGAAAATATGCGTAAGCAAAATCAAGCGCTAATGTCTGGAGGCACAGCCTTTATCGTCAAACCGGTTCAAAAAGAACAATTGATGTTTATGGCCAATTTATATACTCAGCGATTTCGCGATCTCAATCCGCAGATAGATGTTAATCCTGATACCAGTTTGCCTTATAGCCCTCAATTTAAACAAATCATCGCTATTGAAACCGCCCGTCAAACTCGAAGTCCTGCCTCATTGGCACTCGCAATTATTCACTTGGATGAGTCTGAAAATCTGGAATCAAGCGCCAACTTTTCGTTCATTAATAGCGCCATTCAGCAACTTGCGTTATTGCTCAAAAAACGCCTGCGAAAAACCGATATTATTGGACATTTAGAAGGCGGCAAATTGGGGGTTATTTTAACCTCCGGCAAACCACAGGATTGGTTAGAGATAATGCAAACGGTTCAGCATCAATTCGCTAATTTGCCATTTCATTTGCAACATCGCGATAAATCGATGACAGTTAGTATCGGCCTTTCAGAATTAACCTCTAATTACAATGCTCATCAGTGGTTAGAAAGAAGTAGTAAAGCGCTCGACAAAGCGATTGAATCAGGCTCTTCTAGCTTAGAATGGTATCAAAAAGCGCAAAAATAGCGTTTTTCTGACTAAATTACTCCCAGCAGCGACCAACGGTGCAACAAATCATTCTTTGTTGCGTCAAAATGTCAGAAATTAGCAATGCTTCAATTAATTTTGACTTAATATTGTTAGGATAAGCTGCAAAATTATTGTGACCGCCGTCAAAAATGCTGTTTATACTTATGCATTCGGCTAAAAACAGTTAACTTATTGAATAAGCTGTCGATATAACCACGATGGTAAACAATTGAGATTTTGAATGAATAAAATAATAAACACTACGCTCGCTTTCTTTTTAGCTTTCGCTTCAATCGGACATTTTCCGGCCATTGCCGAAGAATCTGATGATTTATCCAAGTTATTTGGTGGTCCATCTGAATTTTTAGATGTGGATGAAGCATTTAAGCTGACTAGCGAAATTGTTGATCAGGAAATTATTGTTAAATTTGATGTCGTAGATGAATATTATCTTTATCGCAGTCGCTTCTTTTTCAGTGCTGAAGGGGCAACTCTCGGCAAGGTTTACATTCCAGATGGTAAAAAGAAGGTTGATGAATATTTAGGAAACGTGGAAGTTTATTACCACAATTTAGAAATAAGCATACCTTTCGAAGCCCATCAAAAAGAATTTACATTTATTGTTGAATACCAAGGCTGCGCCGATGCGGGTTTGTGTTATCCGCCTGAGGAGAAGAAATTTCCACTCACAGCGACAACGATAGTTAAAGCCAAATCAGGATCGGCTGTGCAGCAACCTGAAAACACCGCAAACAGTGCCCCTCAGAAAACGAATACTACATCACCGACTCCGGCCAAAGCAGATAGCGAAGAATTTGTACCCGAACAAGAAGTGCTTTCTAACTTCCTCGCCGATAAAAGTTTATTAGAAATTGTCGGATATATGATTGTGCTGGGCATCTTGTTGGCATTTACTCCCTGTGTTTTACCAATGGTTCCAATTTTGTCGAGTATCATTGTTGGCCAAGGTGAGCAAGTCACAACAAAAAAATCCTTCTTACTCTCACTGACTTATACTCAATCGATGGCGATCCCTTTTGCTGGATTAGGCTTAATAGTCGGCGGCGCTGGTGAATTATTGGGCATCGATATTAATAGTAACTCTCTTCAATCACCTTGGTTCGTGGTGCCTGCGGCAGTGATATTCGTTTTGTTGTCTCTTTCCATGTTTGGCTTTTACGAATTGCAATTACCGGCTGGAATGAGAAATAAACTATCCAATCTATCGAACGATCAAAAAGGCGGCACTTTATCTGGAGCTGGCATGATGGGTGTTTTATCCGCATTGGTTGTATCACCTTGTGTAACCGTTCCAGTCGCTGGTGTTCTACTCTACATCGCACAAACCGGCGACATGGTTATCGGCGGCGTGGCACTCTATTCGTTGGCAGTTGGTATGGGTATTCCTTTATTACTCGTTGGCGTAGGCGGCGGTAAACTATTGCCAAAGGCAGGCGGTTGGATGAATGCGGTAAAAGCGGCATTCGGTGTCGGCATGCTTGCAATGGCGCTGTATATTACAAAACATCTTATTCCTGAAACGCTCAATATGATTTTGTGGTCAATACTTTTAATTGTTACTGCAACCTATATGGGCGCTCTGTCGACGGTGCAATCAAATGCTGCTAAATTGTGGAAAGGTCTTGGTTTAGTCATATTTGCCTATGGTTTATTATTGCTTATAGGTGCTGCGATGGGAAATGGTCAAATATTAAAACCCCTTAAAGGACTTTCGATCGGATCAACGTCGAGTTCTAGCAATATAACCAGTTCGACTCAAGATAGCACCCATTTTATACGTGTTAAAACCATTGCCGACGTCGAGCGAAAAGTAGCGGAAGCCAATGCTCAAGGTAAGTCGGTAATGTTCGATTTTTTTGCGGTGAGCTGCACTGCCTGTTACGAATTTGAAGAATTAGTATTTCCCGATCCAGCAGTGGTCGCTGCTTTGTCAAATAGCGTTTTAATTCAAGCCGATGTCACCGCTAATGACGCTGAGGATAAAGCGTTGATGAAACACTATGGCGTGGTTGCACTACCCAGTATCTTATTCTTTGATAAAAATGGATTTGAAGACAAACGACTTCGAGCGATCGGTTTGGAAGAAGCAGAAGTTTTTGCTCAGCGGATTGAAGCGGCCTATACAGCCAACTTAAATCGATAAAAACCTAATCACCATAGGCATTCGCACAACTCGATAGACTTACGACGATAAACTTGCGGATGCTAAAGATCATTCTCTTAAATACAAAAATCGAGTTATCGGTGACTAATAACCAACTCTGAAAAACTTCTTTAAAATTCAATCTTTGTTCAATAAGCATCAATTGAATCATGTTATTTTCTGCCTGTATGATTAGTCCATGAAGTTGCAAAGTTACGTTACCAAAACAAAATTCCATCTGCTTTCTGACAGGCGAATTTTATCCTATCAAGAATTTGGTGATCCGCTAGGTCTCCCCGTTTTTTATTCCCATGGAACGCCAGGCTCCCGTTTGGAAGGGGAGCTATTTCACGATGAGGCACTCACTCAAAGCTATCGACTAATCTGTATCGATCGGCCTGGTTTCGGTGAATCAACCTACTTACCAAACCGAAATTTGTTAGATTATCCCAAGGATATTGTCGAACTGGCCGATGAATTAAAGATCGATAAATTTGCTATGATCGGTTGGTCAGGCGGCGCGATACATAGTTTGGCTTGTGGTTATGCTATTCCAGAAAGACTGTTATTCAACATAATACTGGCGGGGTACACTAATTTTTTTGAGATGCCAAATGCACTAACCTATTTGCGTTCAAGTCTGGATCAAGTGTCGGTGGGTCTTTCGAAAAAACACCCGTTATTATTCAAATTATTTTTTGACCTGATGGCTATCGGCATTAAGGTAGCGCCGGAAATGAGTCTAAATGCCTTGGTTAAATCACTGAATTCATCCGATAAAAAAACAGCGGCAAATAGCATCTTCAAACGATTATTATGTCAAACACAAAAAGAAGCCTTTCGAGAAGGCAGTATTGGAGTGACCACCGATGCCAGCATTCATTATCAAGATTGGGGATTTAACTTGTCTCAAATTTCTGCACCAGTTCAACTACTACATGGCGATGAGGATCATCTTGTTCCAGTTGAATTCAGTCGCTTTAACGCCTCGAAAATTCCGCACAGCCAACTGCATGTATTTAGTGGCGAAGGACATTTATTTCCCGCAAACCAAATGAAGACGATTTTTTCTATTGCCAATAAAACTGTCGAAAATAATTATTTTGTTAACAAACAACACCCACATGCCGCAGGTTAACCCCTATCACTTAAACCGCCGTTTTCAACAATTAATTGATAGATTTCATTGGCTAAATATTGATAACCTTTTTCATTAAAATGAACTTGATCAGATTTCATTGAAGATTTTTTAAGTAAACTTGAAATGGTTTCATCGTCAAAAATTAATTGATGCTCGCCCGCCAATTCAGCGTAAAACGAGGCGGCGCTCGAAAACAAACTTTTTTTCGGAACCCCGATTAGAATCAATGGTATTTGCCGATCGGCCGCCAGCCTGATCATTTTCTGCAGATTGGATTTTATTCTATTAAACGGCATATTTCTAAGAATGTCGTTGCCACCTTCTAATAAGATAATAAGGTCCGGCTGTTCGCTTCTCAGCATTTTTTCGAAATGAGGCAAACCGTCTTCAGTCACTTCTCCCGACACACCTGCATTGACCACAGTTAATCCGGATAATAACGCCAGTTGGTTTGGATAACTGTTTTCCTTTGATACACCGACACCCATGGTCAAACTATCACCAAAAGCCAAAATAACGCCATCTTTCGGTAGCGGCTGCAGTGACCGATCACTACAACTGAAAACAAGAAAAGTGATTAAAAGTATGAATATATTTTTCAAATTTCTATTACCCCATTTTTATTTCCGATAAGTCTTTAGACAAAAGTAGGCTAATCCAGATTTAACATTTCGGTTGCATGGGAGCGGGTTTTTTCAGATATGATTTTTCCACTTAACATTCGAGCGATTTCTTCTATTCGTTGAGACTGGTCCAGTTGTTTGACCTTAGTTGAAGTGCTGGTTTGCAACTTCGATTTACTCGCCACTAAATGTTGGTCACCGCAGGATGCAACTTGTGGTTGATGTGTCACACAAAGTACCTGACGCCCTTTTGCCAATTGTTTTAGAAGTACACCGACAGTTTCAGCAGTAGCCCCGCCAATGCCAACATCAACCTCATCAAAGATAATACAAGGAACTAATTGCTGCTGGGAGGTGATAACGGATATGGCTAGACTAATTCGCGAAAGTTCGCCGCCTGAAGCAACCTTATTAAGTGCTTGCAGCGGCTGCCCTGGATTAGCGGAAACTAAAAATTCGATATCTTCCATACCGCTTACTGAGAAACGATCGTTTTTAGAAGATAATTGGATCGAAAACTTTCCGCCTTCCATCGCCAGTGGCTGAATTTTATCCGTCACTAGTTTGGCCAATTTTTTAGCGACTCGTGCGCGACTATCGGTTAATAGTTTCGACTGTTGTGAATAATTTCTAACTGCCTGCTGGTATTCATGCTCAATTTTATCCGTTTCGCTATCATCAGCTTGCAATTGATCCAGCTCATTTTGTAATTTTATAAAATGCGATGGTAATTCTGGCAAAGCGACATGATGTTTTCTTGCTAAATCGTGAAATTGGGAGAGTTGCTGATCAAGCTCTTCCAAATGAGAGGGATCACAATTGGTTAGTTCACAGTATTCATTGAGTTCAGTCGCCGCATCTTGCAGTAACGACTCGGCATCTGCCAAAGTTTCGACTAAGTTCTTAAGATTGGGATCGATCACACACAGCTGATTTAGTTGTAACAAACTGGTATTAAGTAAACCGATACTTGAAGCCGTTTCATCATCTCGTAAACTGGTTAAAGCGGCCTGCGCAAAGCTTTGTCTATCCTGTGAGGTTGCCGCTTTTTTATGTTCACTTTCCAAATTGTTCAATATCGATTGTTCAGGATTAAGATTAGATAATTCCTCCACTTGGTAGATTAACAACTCTCTTTTAGCATCCCGGGCGATTTTTTCATTAAACAAGTTTTGTTTTCGAGATTCGATTTCTTTCAGCTGAACATAAGCTAGCTTCACGTTATCTAATAGATCAGCGTGATTTGCATAACGATCGAGTAAATTAAGCTGCTCTTTATTTTTTAGCAAAGACTGCTGAGCATGTTGTCCGTGAATATCGACCAACAAACTGCCGAGTTGTTTTAATTGAGACTGAGTGGCACTGCGGCCGTTGATATAACATTTTGAGCGCCCTTCTCGGACAATGACACGCCTTAAAATACATTCGCCTAACTCTGAGTTCTCGCCATCATCGTCATCTTCGTTTAAGTCTTGCTCCAGCAACCATTTGGCCGCCTTTGATTGCTTGCTCAGCGAAAAAATCGCACTAATTTCCGCCTGCTTAGCACCCGCAGTGATAACACTTTGATCGGCTCTTTCTCCCAAGGTTAATCCCAACGCGTCAATCACAATCGATTTACCGGCTCCGGTTTCACCAGTAATTACGGTCATGCCTGTTTGCCAGTCCAGCTGAAGCGACTTGATAATCGCAAAATTACGAATTTCGATTGAAAGCAACATTGATGGTCGGTTTTTCATTGGGGTGTAGCGCTTATACTAACTAAAACTGTCAAAAATAGCTACTTATATAGGTAGTATTAAATAAAAAGTGATATTCACATTTACTCGAACGAATAAAAATCATAAACTTGTCCGCGTTCTCACTCAATCAAAATATATACCCGTTATCATTCAAGATGCAGGTTTCAGCGAGTCATGAAGCTGCCATATTTGAGGCGCAATGACGCCAGATTAGTCATTCTAATTCAAGTTATTGCAACAAAGAAGATGGTCGCTTCATGGCTCGCCCTGCGGGAGCTAAGCTAGAAATCTTGCACTGCGTTGTAAGCCTTGAAAAGGGCTAGCCATTTCCTGCGGCTTACGCCTTGTTCAAGATTCCTAGCTTAGCTCTGAATCCTGCATCTTGAATGATAACGGGTATAAAAGGACTTTTTTATGAATAAAACATTTTTACTGTTATCTGCATTGCTCTCACTTTCGATAAACGCTGCTGAAGGTGATGAGAACCCCTCGTCAACCAAGCAACCTTGGAGTATCGCCTTTCAATATGGCGCTGGCGAAGCAAATGGCAGTCAGATTGAATTGGGATCAGTCTTGAATGCTGGCGGGAATATCGAATACCACACAGCCGAAAATATCAGTTTCAAATTGGGTTTTTTGCGCGGAAGTGATTCTTTTACCAATGCATTAGTTTTTAATTTGGCCGATGAATATGACTTTCAGTCGAGCTATTTTGCCGTTTCGGCGAGGAGCAGTGAGTCCCTTCACGTGTTTGGCAGTATTGGATTAGCGTCAACTACTGAAACTATCGATATTAGCGGACCCGATGTCAAAAAAGATTCCACAAACCTATATTATGATGTTGGTGTTGGCTGGGATGTTAATCAACACTTTACCATGTCAATATTGTACGCTCGCACTGATGCAGAATTAGCTGATATCGCATCGACAATGGCGCAAATCAGCTATCGATTTTAAGCCTTTAGAATTAATCGGTCGCTAACCATCGCTCGAATTATAATTTTTGGCCCCAGCCTAACTTGCTGCGCAGAACCTCAAAATAGTCATAGTCCAGTGGATGGACTAAACGCATCTCGACAGGATACTGTTTAATTTGAATCCGGTCGCCAGGCGCTAACGAAATAATCTCCTGACCGTCACAGCTCAGTTGAGGGTTATGTGGATTACTTTCTGAAATAACGAGATCAATGACTTTTTGCTTGTTTACCGCTATCGGTCTGCTGGTCAAGGTATGCGGACACATAGGAACCAGCACAATAGTATCCGTTTGCGGCGCTAAAATAGGACCGCCACCAGAGAGCGAATAAGCGGTTGAGCCGGTTGGAGTCGAAACAATCAGTCCATCTGAGCGCTGACTATAAACAAACTGACGATCCATATACAGCTCAAACTGGATCATGCGCGCGATTTCGCCGGGATAAAGCACCACATCGTTAACCGCATTGGATGAACCGATAGACTCATCATTTCGATACACTTCTGCGTGCAATAAAAAGCGATTTTCTAAACTGTATTGCCCTGCTAAAATCGGCGGAACTCGAACATCAACCTCAGTCGGCCGGATATCTGTTAAGAATCCGAGATGGCCGCGGTTGATCCCAAGTAAAGGTAGTCGGCTATCGATCAGATCCCGCGCCGTTTTTAACATGCTTCCATCGCCACCCACTACAATAACTAAATCGCAAATTTCCGCGACGCTATCAAAAGGGATCTTTGTCGCATTGCCGTCAGGATAGTCGTATTTGTCAGATTCTGGCAAAAATGCATCGAGCTTTAGTCCAGCGATTAATTCACACAAACCATCAATGGTTTCTTGAGCTGCTTTACTTCCCGGTTTTCCAATCAAGCCGATTTTTTTAAATGCTATTGAATGGGGCATAGAATTTCCACAGGTTCATCTACTGAAATATTTATCAATTGAAATTATCCGATCCGTCCCAATATAGGAGACAACGTCGCTAACTTAACTGACTGAAAATGATAGTATATACCCGTTATCAATGGTCTAGTGAAAAAACATTTAAAAATAAGAAATAGTCTATGAAAGAACGTGATTTAATTCTAATGAAGTCGTTAATAGAGTCCTATGTGAAACAGGGCACACCTATCGGCTCAAAAGCATTATTACGCTCGTCTCAGTTAACCGTTAGTCCAGCCACTGTTCGGAATATTATGGCCGATCTTGAGCGCCAAGGGCTTGTTCTATCGCCGCACACTTCGGCCGGACGCATTCCAACCACCCAAGGTCTAAGAATATTTGTCGATCAATTAATTAAGGTTAGAACTTTAAGAACTGAAGTTGTCGAACACGTTAAACGCAATTTAAACCCTCAGCAAGAAACAAAAACCTTACTCGGAAATGCATCCAGCTTGCTATCCGATATGACCAAAATGGCCAGCCTCGTTCAAATTCCTTGCGCGCCGATTAATCGTCTACAGCATATTGATTTTGTACCGCTTTCAGATAAGCGATTACTGGTAGTGATGGTTTTAGAAAATGATGAAATTCAAAATAGGGTAATTCATGTCGATCGGGATTATCAACGAGATGAACTCACCCAAATGGCTGTTTATTTGAATCAACAGTTAGTTGGCAAAGACGTTAATAGTGCCCGGCAAGAGCTGTTTGGCCAAATGTTAAAAGAAAAACAACAGTTAGATACATTGTTGCAACGAGCCATTGATTTTGCCGAGCAAGGTTTCGAAAATTCCACGAATACGACAGCCAAATCGAATGAAGCTTTCCATTTGTCGGGGCAAACCAATCTGGTTTCTATGGCATCTCATGGACAATTAGATAATATTGAGCAAATTTTTGGTGCATTTAAGCAAAAACAACAGATTATGAGTTTGCTCGACCAATCGCTAGCCGCTAAAGGGGTAAAAATTTTTATCGGCGAAGAGTCAGGAAGCAGCGGTTTAAACGGATGCAGCATCGTGTCTGCCCCCTATAAACAACAAGGAAAATCCGTTGGTGTATTAGCCGTGGTGGGACCAACCCGTATGCAATACGACAAAGTGATCCCAATCGTTGATGTGACTGCTAAAATGCTATCTTCCGCGCTCGATCATAAAATTAATTAGCGTCGAATCAATCTCAAAAATACGATCTTAACCTGTTCGGCTGTCATTCATGGCTGTCGACGATAAAATCAACCAATATTTCGGCTTTGTATTCCACTTCATCAAACGACTGACTTTGTTGCGTTCTGTTGGGAGCAAACGATGAAACCTCCTGTCTCTTTTTTCGCGACCCAGTAATTACAATTTTATCAGCAAAGGCCTGCGAGCCGAGAGTGCCGCCGAATCCTAGGTTAGAATCTCTAAAACTCTTGGTGGTCAGCTTCACTCCCAAAGCAGTCTCATAAAACTGTTTTTGTTGCATAACATCCTGCAAAGCTTTTTTCTTCACTAAGGCTATAAATGCCTTCTTTTTAGAATGTTGGTATTTAGTACCAGACAATTCGATTGCCTCGTTGCTGTCTGACAGCCTGGCAATTTCCTGCAATTGTTTCTCGTCAGTGATATTAATAGCCATTCGGTTGACGATTTGGTAACTTTTTGGCGACTTTCCAAACCATCCGAATTGCGGAGACGTCGAGAACTTCGACGTATTGATATCTTCTGCTTTAAGACCTTTTGTAATCAGCGTAGCGACAACTTTTTCTCTCAATTGCGAATTCCTTGCCAGCGCATCAGCGAGTTCGTTTTGCTCTGTGGTTATCACAAGATTAAATACCCGTTATCAATGAAGATGCTGGATTCAGCAAGGCTAGAAACAGCCAGATTTGAGGCGAGGAATTTTAGGGCTAGTCATTCTAGCGCAAAATTTCTCAACAAAGAAGATGGTTGTTTATAGGCTTGCCCTACGGGTGCTCAGCTAGAAAACTTGACCGGCATTGCCACTCTCGGTAAGGACTAGTCATTGCCTTCGAGTGGCGCTTTGTTCAAGTTTCCTAGCTGAACATTGAAACCTGCATCTTCATTGATAACGGGTATATAATTGCTTCATCAGAAAATGCCGTTTCTTTCCCTTCACCTCGCAAAGTCACGATGTTTTGGTTTGGGTGAAGAAACCTTTTTAACTCTTCTGGACTGCCTTTTAATTCAGTCGCCGAAAGGTGACCGCAAAAGCTAACCAAAAATACCAAGGTAAAAACTAATCGATTCATAATATTCCCTCTGGGTTAGTCGATAGATTATTTAACTCACTCATCGACAATTAATCGTTCATTTAATTCATCAAACGCCGGCAATTCCGGAAATTGATGGTTTTTTGTATCAATATCATCTGCTGGAATAATCTCCCAAATACTTTTAGAACTGGTGCAAATATGCGCCACCACTTTACGCTCTGGCGGGTTTTCCAACAAACCTACTGGGATCCAGTAATAATCGGTTTCTCTCAAAGGATTCGGCACAGGGCTGCCGCATAAAGAGCAAAAATTAGTACGGAATCCGCTTTTCTTGGCGTAATGAGTGATCAAAGACTCGCCCGATAACCATCGAATTGAGTCTTTGTCGATAAAAGTCGCCGCATTCGCCGAAGCCCCAGTTTGTTTTTGACACAAATGGCAATGACAACGATAGATATTGCCGATTTCTTGTAATATTTCAAAACTAACTTCACCGCACAAGCATTTGCCAATCATTTGCTGTCCCTTCAATTGAAACCGTTATTAAACTTATCGCTGAATTGAATAATACAACGCTTATTGCACCAATAGGGCTGAAATTGGTAACTATTTGGTAAAGATCAGTCGGCTTATCAGTTATTTACACTTGAATGGGTTGTGAGGAATCCAGCATAACTCTAAATCGACTCTCTGCTACAATCGAAACGACAGAAAATAACCGAACTTTGAACCAGTACACGACAGATAAACCCAAGAGGCGCAAAATGACGTTATCCCGTTGGACCATTCACGGACTTTGGCTTAGTGGCTTTGTGCTGCTTATGGCCAGCTGGTACTTACCGCTAATGACGGTCTCGCGATTCTTTATTTGGAATAATGAATTGTCGATTTTTTCAGCATTGGCCGATTTAACCCAACAGGGCCATTTTTTACTTACCGCGGTAGTTTTAATTGCCAGTATCCTGTTACCAGTGATCAAGTATCTGTTAATCGCCTGGTTATTATTCTTACAGAATACACAAAACGAACGCGATACAGCGCTAATGGCGAAATTACACCACTGGCTACACCATTTGGGACGTTGGTCATTTATTGATATATTTGTGATCGCTTTGTTGGTAACTGGACTAAAATTAAGAGGTTTGGTAGAAGTTGAAATTGAAATCGGTTTTTATTGCTTCTTTTATGCGGCGTTAAATAGCCTTTTACTACTACCATTAATTAACTATTTTAAACGAGCAACAAACAATCCATTAGTTCATGATAACAAAACAAACCCCTAAAAATATTAATGACTTAAACGATTTACCGGTGCTCAAGTCTGGCTGGTTTTATTTGTGGATTGCGGCTATCGTTTTTATCTTGTATGGCAACCAATTTGGTTATTTACGATTTCTAGAATCCGTTAATCTGCAATTATGGTCCAGTCATTCAGCCGCCAATCACCCGTCCAAACTGAAACGAATTATCGATATCCAATTTGATCAGTCTGGGTTTGAAAAAATTCGAAAATTATCGACTAGTTACCCGAAAGCAACCTTTGCGTTTATCGGAAACTATTCAGCTCAATTTGTTGATCAGTTCTCGTTAGCTAAGAATCGAGCTATTGCTCTAAATTCCGTTTTTTTATCCGCCAGCAATAGCAATTCTGTTACGGCAATTGCTGATTCACCCGCGGTTTCGTTTTTTCCATCCTTTCGGCCGCCGCACTGGAAAGCATTGGTTGATAGAAAATTAGCGCTTCAACCGGACAATCAAACCAGTGGTGCTTATTTAGTTTGGCAGCAAGCCAATCGACTTTATCCTTCGTTTGTTGGTCAAGCTTTGATTACTAATTTGCTTAATCGGCAGCAAAAACAACTTAAACCTTTGATTGAGATATCGGCGAACAATAATCTTTCGGTGGGTATTCACCGATTTCCTTTTGGATTGAGAGGAAAAATATATCCCACTGGTATGCCGCCAAAGCAACTGAGTTATCGAGTATTAATGGAAAATCCGCAAGCTGATTTTAATGGCGTGATTGTGGTTGATGATTTATCGGTTTCTAACGCCTTGCCGATTGTGACATCTTTGGCAAACTTGCTGGATAATCGATATTTATCGACTAATTGGCTGAGCCAGTTGGTGGAATTGCTACTGATTGTTATCGCCCTCTATGGAATATACAGCATTCGAAACTTTAATCTTAGAATGCAATTGCTGTTTATTTTATCTGCTTCGATTTTACTATTTTTACTTCAATCTTTTTTCGTCAGCCAGTTATTATGGCTGTCTCTGCATTTAGTTTTTTCTTCCAGTTTTATTAGCTGGATTATCCTGATCGGACGCAATAGTGAGTTGAAAATTATGCAGCGACAAAATGAACTGGGTAATCATTTGTTAGAAGAATCGTTACCGGTTTTTTACCATACTCAAAAAATTGATGCTTTGCTGCCATTCTTGGAGCAAAGCAGCCCAGATCTTTCCTTGATAGAACGTGTTTTTGATATTGCTATTGAAGCGGAGGCACAAAAAAATCTAACTCTCGCAAAACGGCTCCATCTTTGGATTTTGAGTCATCGAAAAAATTACAGCGGTAGCAAAGACAGAATAGAAATTCTTGACCCTGAATCAAGCGAGCAAACTGAGCTAGAACAAACACTGGTAATCAATCCTAGTGGAGAACGTCAAAATCAACCGGCGAATAGTCTATTAGCGATTGAATATTTTGGCCGCTATAAAGTCGAAGGTATTCTAGGTAAGGGAGCAATGGGAGTCGTTTTTCAAGGAGTTGATCCAAAAATAAATCGTTACGTGGCAATTAAAACCTTACAACTCAGTGACGATTTGGATGGCGAATCGCTAACCGAAACTAAACAGCGTTTTTTTAGAGAAGCGGAAACGGCCGGAAATTTAAGCCATGCCAATATAGTCACCATTTACGATGTGGGAGAACAAAAACAAAATGATAGTCAACGCGTATTAGGATATATTGCGATGGACTTACTAACCGGCGCGCCTCTTTCTGAATTTGTGAGTTCCGGCAAATTACTACCTGCCGCATTAGTCTATCAGCTAATGATTCAAATGGCTGACGCGCTTGATTATGCACATAAACAAAAAGTCATTCATCGCGATATAAAACCGGGCAACATTATTTACGACGACGATTTACAGCGTGGAACCTTAACCGATTTCGGTATTGCGTTTATTTCTGATCACAGCAAAACCAAAACCGGCACCATTATGGGAAGCCCTTATTACATGTCACCGGAACAGGTCATCGGACTTAAAGTCGATGGCCGCAGCGACATTTTCAGTTTAGGTGTAACCTTTTATCAATTACTGAGTGCTCAACTGCCATTTACCGGAGAATCCATTGCCAGTGTTGCTTTTCACATTACCAAATCTAAGCACGAATCAGTCAGGCATTGGAATAAAAAGCTACCCTCAAGTGCCGCTAGAATCACTAACAAAGCCATGCAAAAAGATAAATCAAAACGTTATCAAACCATGAACGAATTTAAGCAAGCACTGATCAACGCGCTTAAGAGGGACTTCAAAAAGTCACCATTACTATGAGATACCAATTCCAATCATTATGTGACCAAGGCGCGGTAAGGCCCAACAACGAAGATGCAATTCAGTATGGCACCGCGGACGACGCAAATCTCGCTTGGATAGTTATCGCGGATGGCATGGGCGGGCATCTTGCCGGCGAAGTTGCCAGCAAACTGCTGACCGATGAAATTGAGTTTGCGATTAACCAAATAGAGCGATTTGATGATATCGACTGGCTCTGCTGGATCGAAATAGCGTTAAATCGAGCCAACAACAAAATTTTTATCGAATCTAAAAATGACCCTGAAAAAAAGGGCATGGGAACTACTGCGGTAGTTGCAATCATCATCAAAAATCGCTGTTATATCGGCTGGGTAGGTGATTCTCGGTGCTACATTTACAGCAATAGTGAAAGTAGCCTACCGAAATTAGCTCAGTTGAGCGTCGATCACACCATGGTACAAGTTTTATTGGATAAAGGTGCGATCACTGAAAAAGAAGCCGCCGAGGCCAATAACAAAAATATGCTATCAAAAGCCATCGGTATTAAAAAAGGCATTGATGTAGATACTAAACAGGTCACTGTTCAAGAAGGCGATATTTTATTGTTATCAACCGATGGCTTACATGATAGTCTAAGCCCTGAGTCGTTAGCAGACTCAGTGAAAAAGATAGCGCTGGGTAAAAATATTGAAAATGAATTGTTAGAAAAAGCTATTCAGGGTGGCAGTAAAGACAATATAACTTTCGCGAGTCTTTTCATCAAAAAATCTTAACACTAATCGAATGACCGTGAATGGGTACTCGATTAATAGAATTGGAATATAGACATGGCCTATTTAGCCCTTATTGTAGAAGACGTTATTATTAACAAATGGGAACTTGTGGAAGAGATTATCATTTTGGGTCGAGCGAAAGATTGTGACATTCAAATCGATGATCAATCGGTGAGTTCAAAACACGCCAGAATCGTGTTAGAAAATGATCCGTATTTGGATGGCAACAAATTGTCTTTTCTTGAAGATCTCAAGAGCACCAATGGTACAGAGTTGAATGGTAAGAGTGTCGCTAGAGAACGTTTAAGCGATGGCGATTTTCTAAAAATTGGTTTTACCCAATTCCAATTTATCGAAAATCAGAATAATAATTTGGATGAAACTGCGGTTATTCTATCTTAACGATTTTTGATTGGGCGATTGAACGAATGTTTACAATCGTCTGAATGTTTTAAACTAGATTAACAACTAATAATTAACGACAAACGAGTTTTTATTAGTTCAAACTTTCAAAAATTGTTTCAACAAATGCATCCTGTGTAATAAAACCATTACCCCATTTTTCTGCCAGTTTCGCTAAAACTTTCTCTCCTTTGATCCGCTTTAAATCACCGCGACCTTTGATAGCCTCTTTTACTTGCTTGCGGGATTCTACCAGCATATTGCGATAAGCTAATAAATCCTCCATAGTAGAAAGTGCGCCATGACCTGGAATGATTCGTGTATTGCGATTGGCATTTTCCAATACCCAGTTGGCCGCGTTTATCATACCGTCGATCGAACCACCTGATGAGGTATCGATGAACGGAAACGTTCCGGCAAAAAATAAATCCCCCATATGAATCACATTAGAATTTTTAAACCAAATAATTGAATCTCCGTCGGTATGTCCGTGCGGCATGTGGATCACTTGTGCGGTCTCCCCATTGAAATGAAATTCGATTTCATCGGCGAAAGTCACAACAGGCAGGGCTGATTCGGGACTCGGTTTGACTTTTTTGTTAAATAGTTTGATAAATTGCTCACGGCTCATTCGTTGACGGACATTTTTGTGAGCGACGATGATCGAACCTTGGTGTGCAAAATTTTGGTTGCCTCCCACATGATCGCCATGCCAGTGAGTATTAATTAAAAACTTTATTGGACTGGCAGAGATTTCCCCAATGGCGTTTTTTATTTTTGCCGATAATGGCGCGAACTGATCATCGATCATAAACACCCCATCTTTTCCAACTAAAACGCCAATATTCCCGCCTTGCCCTTTTAGCATATAAATGTCATTTTTAACTTGCAAAACTTGGATACGAGGCTCCTTCTCTGAAGCCGCAACTGATGAAACTAATATAAACGCTAAAAAAAGTAAGCTAGTCTTTGTCTTCACAGTTCTAAGTCCTTGTTTTGAAATGTTGATTAATTTTTCCAACTAGATTTGCCAAGAATGATAAACGGAAATCATCTAAATTGGAATAATCCTCGACTATAAACGTTTCCTTAGTTATTGAAATGTCTAGTAATACCTTGATTTATTGGTCAAAATTTGGCTAACTAGGGAATTACCGAAAAACTTATATTTTATAAATCAGCAGAGGGAAAGATTATGGACGGTGGATATATAGCATTAGCGATTCTAGGCGCGATTATTTTCTTGGTATTTTTAGGCGCGAAAACGGTTCCACAGGGGTTCGAATTTACCATCGAACGATTTGGAAAATACACCAAAAGCCTGCGTCCTGGATTCAACTGGATTACCCCAATTATCGAAGCGGTTGGTGCAAAGGTCAATATGATGGAGCAAGTATTGGATATTCCTGAGCAACAAGTTATATCTCAAGACAACGCTACAGTAACCATTGACGCAGTCTGTTTCTATCAAATTGTTAGTTCCGCCCAAGCGATGTACGAAGTTAACGATTTAGAACGTGCCATGCAAAATTTAGTGACTACCAATATGAGAACCGTTTTAGGTTCGATGGATTTGGACGAAATGTTATCTAAACGTGACTCTATCAATGCAAAAATATTGGGTATTGTAGACGAAGCGACCAATCCTTGGGGGGTGAAAATTACTCGAATCGAAATCAAAGATATTTTGCCACCAAAAGACTTGGTTCAAGCAATGGCACAGCAAATGAAAGCAGAGCGGATTAAACGTGCGAATATTTTAGAAGCGGAAGGCTTTAAACAATCCGCCATTTTAAAAGCTGAGGGTGAGAAAGAGTCAGAAATTCGCCAAGCGGAAGGCCAGAAGCAAGCCGCTTTTTTAGAAGCTGAAGCAAGAGAAAGACAAGCTGAAGCTGAAGCCAACGCCACCAGCATGGTCTCAAAAGCGATTGCCGCCGGTGATATCCAAGCAGTTAATTACTTTGTTTCGCAAAAATATATCGAAGCATTAACCGAAATCGGCAAAGGTGAAAACTCTAAATTGGTGATGATGCCACTGGAAGCCAGTTCCGTTATCGGCTCAATCGCTGGTATCTCAGAATTAGCAAAATCCGCCGGTCTTTCGAAATCTTAGTCGAAACCGAATGTTGATTAAATTTTTTCAATGAGGAGAATAGAATGTTAGAAAGCATTGTTTATTGGCACTGGATTGTTTTGGGTTTTCTTTTGCTAATTTTGGAAATGTTAGCCCCAGGCGCTATTTTAATGTGGTTTGGCGCGGGCGCTTTATTAGTCGGCGGTTTGCTATTTCTGTTCCCAGATATGGGCTGGGAATGGCAGGTACTCATTTTTGCGGTGGTCTCTTTAGCTAGCATCTTCATTTGGAAAAAAGTAAGAAAAGACAGTCCGGATGATAATACTGAAGCGGGGACGCTTAACCAACGAGGTAAAGCCTTGGTTGGCCGCCGAGTACCGTTAGTCGAGGCGATTACCAATGGAATAGGGCGAGTGCAAATTGACGATACCTTTTGGCGCGTGGAAGGGCCAGATATGGCTGCGAACACGTTGATTTCAGTGATCGATTCAGACGGTGCAACTTTAAAGGTTGAACGAGCAAACTAACCACAACTAATTCGAGGGGTTAATGCCCCTCGAATTTCCAAAAAATTGAAAATGGCCATAATTACTAGGTTTTAAGGCTTTTCAAGGTATAATCACTTTTTTCCAGTGACTTCATCGCGACAATTTAATGTTATCCAAATTTCTACCCCGTTTTCTTGTTGGTTCTATTTCTTTCTTACTGCATGTGATTAATACCCTTTTTTGGGTGATGCCTATTTTTCTGTTTGCCTTTCTTAAGGTGATATTACCCGTTGCCGGGATTAGAAAAATACTCGACCGGTTACTCAATGGCTCAGCCTCTAACTGGATATCTTGCAATACTTTTATCATTAACATTAGTAAACCGATCCAATGGGATATCGATATTCCGAGCGAAATTTCAGTTAACGATTGGTATATGGTGATGGCAAATCATCAAAGCTGGGTCGATATTTTAGTACTGCAAACTGTCTTTAACCGAAAAATCCCTTTCTTAAAATTTTTTCTTAAACAACAACTCATTTGGGTTCCAGTATTGGGCATGGCTTGGTGGGCGCTAGATTTTCCATTTATGAAGCGCTATTCAAAATCTTATATTAAAAAAAATCCCCATAAAAAAGGACAAGATTTTGAAACGACAAAAAAAGCTTGTGAAAAATTTAAGACAATCCCAATTTCGATTATGAATTTTTCAGAAGGCACTCGATTTACCCAAGTAAAACACGATAATCAAAATTCACCTTTTAAGAATTTGCTTAAACCAAAAGCCGGTGGTATTGGTTATGTATTAACTTTAATGGGCGATGAAATCACCAAAATATTGGACGTGACCATTGACTATCCTAATCACCATTCACCCAGCTTTTGGGATTTAATGACCGGGCGATTGGATAAAATATTGGTCACCGCCAAGCTAATCGATATCCCCGAAGAAGTTCAGGGCAGTTATATCGAAAATTCAGGGCAAAGAAAAAAAGTACAACAATGGGTCAACCAATTGTGGCGAGAAAAGGATCGACAACTCAACGACATTAGGAAAGACGAATAACTTCAATCACTTTATTTCGATAACTTAACCGAAAGCCGGCTTTAGGATTGCCATAACGAAGATCAGTGAAACGCAAGCAAGCGCAATCACAAACGCAACCAGTCTGGATTGCTTTGTTTTACCACGCTTTAAAGCAAAAATTCCTGCAATAATATATCCCAACAATAAAACAACTTTAACACCCAACCATCCTTCAACAAATGGATAAAGCTGACTCGTTACAGAAAGGTAAATCGCCGCACCGAGTAATAAGGTATCGTTGATATGGGGAAATATACGAACCACTTTAGCATTTAACAATGCACTGTCTCTCATCATCCACCACGCTCGCAAAACGAATCCCGATACCGACAATACTGCGGTGATGATATGTAAGTTCTTGATTATTGGGTAGTATTCCACTCGATTTGACCTTTTAATTGATTGATTAGCGCAGCTTTGAATGCCTCCATTTCCGCTGAAGCAATTTTGACCGAAACTAGAATTTTACTTTGATAATCTAACTGTAACCTTTGTGACTGAAAGTCCTTCAAAATATGCTCACAATCTTTCAATTGAGTATATTCAAGCTCAAAGCCAATCGAGCAATAATCGACCTTTTCCTTTAATTCGAGTTTTTCTAGCGCCAGTTTTACTCCGCCAGCATAAGCCCTAGCAAGACCGCCTGTGCCAAGCTTAGTGCCACCAAAATAACGCGTACAAACCACCACAATATCACCAACCGCCGAATGTTGAAGGACGTGCAACATCGGTTTGCCCGCTGTTCCAGAAGGCTCACCATCATCACTGCATCCAATTAAAGTGGTCGAATTTGGGTTACCGATAATATAAGCCCAGCAATGATGACTAGCATCGGGATACCTTTGCTTCATCTGTTTAATAAATGCCTTTGCCGCCTCTGCGGTATTAACATTTCGAACTCGGCTAATAAATTGGCTGTTTTTGATCACTTCCTCGTTATCGAGGGCGTTTGCAGGAACATTGTAACTAGGCATCATTTTTTACTTTGATTCTCATTAGAATGATAGAACGAATTTAATCTAAACACGGGCGCTCACCAAGCGCCCCTACAATCAAACGCTTCCACCTCCCATGTAGGGGCGCATGGTATGCGACCGGCGAACTTCAAAGAATCAACCTGATTATCAGACTAACATCCGATCGTTACTCTTAATTCAGCAACGTCCTTTAATCTAAACACGGGCGCTCGCCAAGCGCCCCTACAATCAAACGCTTTCACCTTCCCATGTAGGGCAGATGGAACGCCGCCCAAAAGATCTAAGAAGCAATCTCAGCTATTGAAAATAGCGATCCAGTTCCCATTTTAAAGGGTTGTTGACGACATATTCTCTTATTTTTAATAGCGATTGTTCATTTCTCACGATGTGTTCGTTGTAACCCCTTTGCCATATTTTACGCTTATCATTTTCCATTTGTTTTCGATAACTACTTGTAACTGAGCTTTTAAATCCTTTGATAATATTACCCAAATTTTGTTGATGGTTCGAGCAGCTCTCATTTTCAGTCAGCTGAACAATTGCATGAAAATGATTTGGCATGACTACAAATTCGTGCAATTCAATGTTACTTCTAATTTTAGTTGTTTCCATCCACAATTGTTCTACCAGTTTTCCTAATCGATTTAAGATCAACGCACTATTCTCTATTGTTCCAAAACAGCACTTCATCTTATGCGTGCAAATGGTGATAAAATAGAATCCGGGATTCGAATAATCGAAATGACGTAACCGATTGTTTTTTCTAACAACCCTCTCCATAGGCATCTTCCTTTCTATAGCGATTAAATCTACTAATCATTAACAAATCTCCCTTGTAGGGGCGCATGGCATGCGACCGGCGAACTTCAAAAATACCACCTAATCATCAGACTAACATCCGGTCATTACTCTAAACTCAGCAACGTCCTTTAATCTGAACACGGGCGCTCGCCAAGCGCCCCTACAATCAAGCACTTCCACCTTCCCCTGTAGGGGCGCATGGTATGCGACCGGCGAACTTCAAAGAATCAACCTGATTATCAGACTAACATCCGATCGTTACTCTTAATTCAGCAACGTCCTTTAATCTAAACACGGGCGCTCACCAAGCGCCCCTACAATCAAGCACTTCCACCTTCCCCTGTAGGGGCGCATAGCATGCGACCGGAGAACTTCAAAAATACCACCTAATCATCAGACTAACATCCGGTCATTACTCTAAACTCAGCAACGTCCTTTAATCTGAACACGGGCGCTCGCCAAGCGCCCCTACAATCTAATTCTTCCGTTTTCTCGTGCGCTCGGTAGTTACAGACAGTCAAAAGCATCTCGTGTCATATTCAAAATACCATCCTTTTGGATCACAATATCATCTTCGATCCGGATCCCGCCAAATGGCATAAAAGATTCTATTTTGGACCAATTAAAGGCTTGATTGTATTGACCCCGTTTTTGTTGATTGAGTAAGGTCTCAATGAAATACAACCCCGGCTCGATGGTAAATGCCATCGAAGCTTCCATCTTTCGAGTGCTTCTTAAAAAGGGATGAGCTTGCGGTGGTGGATTGGCTGCGCCACTTGCATCAGCAAACTGACCACCGACATCATGAACTTGTAAACCGATTAAATGGCCTAACCCATGAGGGAAAAATGTCGCGGTAATTCCGCTTTCTAACATCGCTTCAGCTGACATATTGACCAACCCAAATCGATTAATGATTTCGCCAATTTGTAAATGAGCATTAATGTGCAAATCTAAATATGCTTGCCCGGTTTTAATTGAATCGATACACGCAAGCTGCATCTCGTTCATGGCGACGATTAAATCAGCAAACTCATCCTGCTGAAAAGAATAAGTACGAGTAATGTCTGAATGGTAACCATTGACGGTCACCCCGGCATCCAGCAAAAAGGACCGGGCCTGCGCTGGCGATTTAGCATCGCATTCAGTGTAATGCAATATTGAACCATGATGATTCAAAGCGACAATATTACCGTAAGGCATTTGATGCTCCATCATGCCAGTCGCTTGTACATAGGCGAGATGAATCTGCTGCTCACTTTTGCCTGCTCTAAAAGCCTCTTCCGCCACTTTATGTGCAAAAGCCGCCTTTTTGTTTGCTTGAACCATACTTTCAATTTCATAGCCGCTTTTGTAGGCTCGTTGCCAGTAAATATTGTTGAGCAATCTTTCAGGATTTTGCTTCGCATTAGTCAGTTTTTCAGTCAGCCGAGTGCTCTCTCCAAGTACAGCTACTCGATCGGTATTATCTGGAAAATGCTCAAGCGCTTGTTCAAATTCGGTAATGATTTGTATATCGAAATGCTCTGGCCAAAATCCATTGGGGTCGCTCGGCGGGCTATGCCAAAAATCGATTGGCTGATAATAGACTAAGCAAGGTTTACCGGACAATCCAATTACCAAATAACTATCGGCGACTTCCGTCAATGGCAAATAAGTTCGAAAAAGAAAACTGGATTTAAACGGGTAGTTCATATCGTCTAAGTAGATCCCAACGGGAACACCCGACGGGATAACTAAATAGTCGAGATCGTTTTCTATCATTAGTTGACGATGACGCTTCAATAAATCTTGCTGATGAGCATCATATAGGCTGGAGAGATCGTTCATTATTAATCCTTAGATATTCAAGAATAACCAATAAAATGGTGGCAACCGGTTGTTGTTGACGTCGGTTTTTTAGGTTGAAAGAGCGTTTTAGGCTTTCTTCAACTCTGCATCGCTTTACGTTTGGCCTCAAACGCCCTTCGTTTCTCGATGGCGATTGGGGTAATTTCTTCCTCTAACTTTTTTTGCGCGCCGAGCATAAAGAACAGTTCGGCCATTAGGAAAAATGGTCCGATCAACAACTGATTCAAATCGTCGACAAACGCAGGTTTGGCTTTTTCAAAATGATGACCAATAAATTGAATAATCCAGGCAATAACGAAAACAATGCCTGCTATCCACCCAGCATTTTCCATTTGAGCCACTAAGTGAGCGGAATAAAAAGTAGGCACTATAAAAATGACTTGTCCGATGGCCAGACTAACGTTTAGCGCAAAATAATAAATAATGACGCCAGCAAAAAAGATCATGGCAACCGTTAGTGAGTAGTCACTATCACCCAAACTAACAGGCAATTCAATTAAGCTTAAAAAGACGATGAGCGACCAAATAATAGCTGGCACGCCAATAAAATGCGTTTTGACGTTTTTCTTATTCAAATGCACGCTTTTGTATGTTGAAAGTTGCTCAACGGCAGATTTCATAGCTTGGATGCTCATTATTACCAATGGAAGCCGAATAGCCTACAGAATTCGTTTTAGTTGCGCAACAGCTGGTTTCAAGCAGTTGACATGACATTTATGGCGGAGAGAAAGAGCCGGAAAAGCGGATAGTTTGAAATAATTCAAACAAGTGTTTGAATTTTAGCTTCAACTGGTTATAATCACTGCCATCAATTTCAACAAATCCCATTAAATCGAGCAAAAATTCTCAGTCGTTATATTCACCACGGCCCATTTTTCTCAGAACAATGACTATTTAACGGAGCAACTCATGATATACGAAGGTCAATCACTTCGCGTTGAAATGCTGGATAACGGCATTGCGGAAGTCATATTTGATAGCAAAAGCGGATCGGTCAATAAGTTCGATAAAGCGACTCTATCTGAACTCAATTCAGCAGTTGAAGCGCTTAACAGCGCAGATGGTGTTCGCGCAGCGATTGTCACAAGCGCTAAAGGTGTCTTTATAGTTGGAGCCGATATCACCGAGTTTCTAGCGATGTTTAACGATACTCGCGAGCAAATGATCCAATGGTGCGAACAAGCCAACGCAATTTTTAGCGGCTTCGAAGATTTACCGTTTCCAACGGCAGTCGCACTCAACGGCTTTGCACTCGGCGGCGGCATGGAAATGGCGCTCGCATGTGATTTTAGGATCGCATCGCCGGCTGCCAGAGTAGGCTTACCAGAGACTCAACTGGGCATTATTCCAGGATTTGGCGGAACCACTCGCCTGCCACGATTAATTGGTGCCGATAACGCCATTGAATGGATCGCCACCGCCAAACCGCAAAAACCGGATGCGGCACTCAAAGTTGGCGCAATCGACGCAGTGGTAGCCCCCGAAGCGCTTAAGCAAATTGCTATTCAAATGGTTAGCGATGCCGCCGATGGAAAGCTCGATTGGAAAAACCGACGGTTATTGAAACAAAGCCCGCTAATGCTTAATAAACTTGAAAGCACTATGGCGTTTAACGTTGCCAAAGGGGTTGTCGGAGCCAAAGCAATGCCGCATTACCCAGCACCAATGGAAGCGATTAGAGTCATTGAAGAAAGTGCCCGCCTATCAAGAGATGAAGCGTTAAAAATAGAACATGATGGTTTTGTGAATGTTTGCCAAACATCTCAAGCACGCGCCATGGTTCAAATATTCTTAAGCGACCAGTTATTAAAAGGCAAAGCAAAAATTGCCGCTAAGACAGCCACCAAAGAAGTGAAACAGGCAGCAGTTTTAGGAGCCGGCATTATGGGCGGCGGTATTGCTTACCAATCGGCCAGTAAAGGCATTCCGGTGGTAATGAAAGACATTAACCAGCCAGCACTTGATTTGGGCATGAACGAAGCGATTAAGATCCTTAGCAAAGGGGTCAAAATCGGTAAATTAAAAGCTGACAAGATGGCCAAAATTGTTTCCATGATCACCCCGTCGCTCGATTATTCCTCGGTCAAAAATTCAGACTTAATTGTTGAAGCGGTGGTTGAAAACCCGAAAGTTAAAGACATCGTTTTGCAAGAAGTAGAAGCCATTATCGCTGATGACGCTATCTTAACCTCGAATACTTCAACTATTTCAATTGATTTACTAGCCACAAACTTAAAACGCCCGGAAAATTTCTGCGGTATGCATTTCTTTAACCCAGTACACAAAATGCCCTTAGTTGAAGTCATTCGCGGCGAAAAAACCTCTGATGAAACCATTGCAGCGACGGTTGCTTACGCCAGCGCGATGGGTAAATCGGCAGTTGTAGTAAAGGACTGTCCAGGATTTTACGTTAACCGCGTTTTATTCCCTTACTTCCGCGGTTTCAGTTTGTTAATGAATGAAGGCGGTGATTTCCGTCAAATTGATAAAGTCATGACCAAATTTGGTTGGCCAATGGGCCCGGCTTATTTATTGGACGTGGTTGGGATCGATACTGCCAATCATTGTGCTGATGTATTAGCCGAAGGTTTCCCAGAAAGAATGTCGATTATCGAAGGCGATGTTGTGGCTAAATTATATGATGACAAAAAATTCGGCCAGAAAACAGGGACTGGGTTTTATGCTTACAGTTTAGATAAAAAGGGACGGCCGAAGAAAGATTTTGTCGAAGATGTTTTTGGCATTATCGGCGCCCCAAGCAAAGAGTATCAAGCGCAAGAAATTATTGACCGAATGATGATCCCACTCATTTTCGAAGTGGCTCGTTGTTTGGATGAAGGCATTGTCGCCACCGCAGAAGAAGCAGACATGGCATTGTTGTTTGGTATCGGGTTCCCGCCATTTAGAGGCGGCGCATTAAAGTATGCTGATGAAATTGGATTAGAAAATATTGTTGCGATGGCCGAGAAATATCAGTCATTAGGCGAATGTTATACCGTACCGGAAAGCATTATGCAGATGGTCGCCAATAACACTACTTTTTACAAAGCTTAATTAGCGCGTAACAAATAATTCGGAGAAATGAAAATGAAAGATGTCGTCATAGTAGATGCAATCAGAACACCGATGGGACGTTCAAAAGCTGGAATGTTCAGAAATACCCGCGCAGAAGTTTTGAGCGCACGATTAATTCAAGGCTTATTAGATAGAAATTCAGCGGTCGATCCGGCTGAAGTAGAAGATGTGATTTGGGGCTGTGTGCAGCAGACCTTAGAGCAAGGATTTAATATTGCCAAAAACGCCTCGCTAATGACCGACTTACCGCATTCGGTTGCCGGTCAAACCATCAACCGTTTGTGCGGTTCATCTATGCAATCAATTCACGCTGCTACTCAATCGATTCAAACCGGTAATGGTGATATGTTTATTGTTGGCGGTGTCGAGCACATGGGTCACGTACCAATGATGCACGGAGTTGATTTTGCCCCTCAAATTGCCAAACATTCAGCCAAAGGTTCGGGCATGATGGGATTAACTGCAGAACTGTTAGGTAAAATGCACGGTTTCGATCGTGAGACACAGGATTTATTCGCCTACAATTCTCATCAACGCGCCCACAAAGCAACCACCAGCGGAGCTTTTTCCAAAGAAATATTAGCGATGGAAGGCCACGATTCCAACGGCGCATTAAAAACTTTTGATTTCGATGAAGTCATTCGTCCAGAGACCAGCTTAGAAGGCTTAGCCAATCTTCGTCCAGTATTCGATCCGCGTGGCACAGTTACCGCAGGTAATGCCTCAGCCCTGTCAGATGGTGCGTCTGCGATGTTGATTATGAGCGCTGAGAAAGCAGCCGAATTAGGTTTAACCCCTCTCGCTAAAGTACGTAGCATGGGCGTGGCAGGCTGCGATCCAGCGATAATGGGATACGGTCCTGTTCCAGCAGTCAAAAAAGCGCTTAAACGTGCCGGCTTAAATGCATCCGATATCGACCTTTGGGAACTTAATGAAGCATTTGCCGCACAATCTTTACCGGTACTAAAAGACTTAGGCATTTTGGATGTCATGGATGAAAAAGTGAACCTTAACGGTGGCGCTATCGCTCTCGGTCATCCACTGGGTTGCTCCGGCACTCGAATTAGCGGAACTTTGCTTCGATTAATGGAAAGTAAGCAAGCGACACTTGGTGTCGCGACTATGTGTATTGGTTTAGGGCAGGGCATTGCGACTGTTTTTGAACGTGTTTAAGCTTTAAGGTACTTGCTAGAGAATAGTAAAAAAGGCGATCGTTGATCGCCTTTTTTGTTGATAGGCAAAAATTCAAATTGCGCTAGCTTTCCCATGGATTAATCAAATCCACCCCCGTTGAGGAAAAATCCTTAGTATTTCTCGTCACTAACGTCATGCCATGTACTAACGCTGTTGCCGCAATTAACGCGTCTCGCTCAGATTTTGGATTAGGCACGTGCAACGCAGCACACTTACGCGCGACATTGGTGTCTATGGGCAAGGTCCTCTCGGAAAAAACTTTAAGTATGTGTGATTCAATCCAATGCCTCAACATTTTACCTTGTTTCGGGTCTTTCCTTTCTTTAATTAAGATACCCATTTCAATTTCCAAAATCGTTATGGAACTAATATACAATTGATTAGGTGACTGCAATCTAGCCCAGTTGATAACGTTTTCATTGGCTTTGTTGGAATTGCCTTTTCTCAATTCTGACAATACATCAGTATCTAACAAAAACATTAGTCTAAATCAGCCGCTTTAAATAACTTACTGCTCAATTGTTGAGGCTCAAATTCAATCATAGGTTCTTCAGGCATCGCAAGAAGTTCTACAATATCTTCCCTTGAATGGGTAACTCGGTTGTACTCATCGATCGACAACAAAACGTGGGAGACTCTCCCTCGATCAGTAATTTGCACTGGCGAGTGCAAAGCCGCTTTTTTTGCAGCAGTCACATCTTGATTAAACTCTCTACTAGTAAATGTTTCTATGCTCATAATGAATAGCTCCCAGATCTACTGATTTAGTAGTTACGTTACTACAAATTAAATCGTTTTTCAATAGGTAGATATGTTACTACTTCTATTTTTACTTATTTACTGATGTGCAATCCGATTAACCACTGCAAAGGTTCATCCACAAACCAACCCATTAGAATAATCCATCCGACCCAGCCAATAAATTTTTCGTAAACAATCGTCTGTAATTTATTTTCTGCAAATATTGCTAATATACCCGTTATCAATGAAGTGATCGGTGCCACCAATGAGACGCTAACCGCAATCAGTAATACTTGCCATTGTGGAACCATCGTTTGAATAGCGCTTAACATCACGCCGGTAATGGCGATAAGTGCAAATACCAATTATCGTTCGATTCGTCTATAATAAACGAATTGAACGCCAATTAGGCAATGAAATTTCATGGAAATCCTAACAGCCAATCAGGCAAAAACTAATTTTGGTGAAGTGCTAATCAAAGCTCAGCACTCGCCAATTCATATCAATAAGAATGGTAAACCTATCGTTGTAATGATCTCTTCAGCAGAATTTGAGAAAATTGAAGAACTTAAAATAGAAATGTTAAAAATAAGAGCCAAAGAGGCAAAACAAGCAATCAAACTGAATAAAACCAGTGATGGGGTTAGTTTCATCAACAAATTAGTTTCAGAAATAGACCATTAAAGATGGTCGCATTTCGACTGACTGAAGCAGCGGAAAACGATTTAGTTGGGATTCGAACCTACAGCCTCAAACAGTTTGGCAAAAAGCAAACGATTAAATATTTAACTCAGTTGGAACAAGCCCTAGTATTGTTATCGGAATCACCCGCTCTTGGCCAAAAGAGGTTAGATATCGATTCAGATATCTTTAGCTTCCCCTATCAAAGCCACATGATTTATTTTACCAAAGATGTCGATGTTATCGTCGTCTTCGCAGTACTGCATCAAAAAATGATCCCGCATAAACACCTCGAAGATAGAGAAGTTGATTAACCATTACCATTACTTATTTACCGATTTACCGATGTGCAATCCGATTAAAAACCTGTACCAAATAATAAATACAAAGCAATTGCATCAAACTACCGGTCATTAATATTAACCACCAAACTGCATCACCCTCTAAAGCCATCCAGTAAGCTTTACTAGTTAAAAAAGGCGGGAACAATCCGAATAACCACTGCACAGGTTCATCCACAAACCAGCCCAATAGAATAATCCATCCGACCAAGCCAATAAATTTACCAAAGACGAAGCCCTGTAATTTATTTTCTGCAAATATTGCTAATATAAGCGACGTAATGGGTGCCACCAATGAGCCGCCAGCCGCAATCAGTAATACCTGCCATAGTGGAACCGTCGCTTGATTAGCGCTTAACATCACGCCGGTAATAGCAATAAATGCGAGCAATGCAGGGGAGCCGACTCGAAATAGAATGTAGCGATTAAATGGCACCGGCGTTACTAGCATCGCTTTTAGCGTTTGATCATCTTTTTCATCGAGTAATACAAAACCAAAAATAAAACCGATAATAGTGGCGCTGCCAAAGATTGCTAGGAATGCGATGATTAGCGGGTAGAAATCTGCAAGGCTTTCACTAATTGTCTCGCTGGGTAAAACGGCCTGTTCGGCCAAATATTCATTAAACCAAGGTAGACCGGAGCGGAGTATCATGGCAATCAAGATCAGGAATAAAATCACCCCTACTAACATGCCATCTCGGCCTATCAGTTTTACATCATTTCGGGCCAATTTAGTAATAAGCGGGATCATTTGCATCAATTTATCCTACCTTGTTAATAATATTATTATTAAACGAACGTGATGCCCAATAAGCAAAAGTAATAATTACCAAAGCGCTATATCCCAAAGCATAGATCCATTGCCCACCAGTTAATTCAATAAAAGCCCCTTGCATTAACATTGTCGGCGCACTGGTTGGAATAATGAGTAATCCAGATTGTTCAACCAATCCAAAATAATACAAAAAAGGTAACTGCAATATCAAAATAACCAGTGCCATTGGGATCAGATAATCGGTGATTTTGTTATAGCGAACAATCAGAATGATACCGACTAAAGTATATAAAATGCCAATAGTGATCACCCCACTTACAAGCATTAAAATATTCGGAACGACAATCTCGTTAGCACGGCTCATTATGATTAATGCACCGCCGATAATTATGGCCGACTCTAATAGTGCCAACGCGGTGAGAGTGATGATCTTTGAGCACAAATAATTAGCCGCTGTCACTGGCGAGACAATATTGGCTTTAAGGGTACCTTCCTCTTTTTCAAACATGATCATGCCGCCAACATATAACATAGTAGTCGCACCAATCATCATCAACAACAATGCAGGCACAACCGAAAAAAGCTGAGATGGGGAAACCAACTGAGATAAACCGACCGCAACAATCAGCGAGACGACGATCCCAATGTTGTAGAGATTGTTGCGAACTTGCACCCGCACATCAGTGAAAACAACCATCATAAAGCGTTTCATTGACTGAGTTCCTGACCAGTCACTTGAATAAAAATATCGTCCAAACTTGCCTCTTGAGAATGGATTGTTTCAATGCGTTTGGCGGATTGTAGTAGATGAGTAAATTCGGCATTCTTACCTAAATCATCCAGTGAAAAATGTTGCTGCTGTAGTTTTTCTTCCGTTGTTTTATATTCGACGGTTAGTCGGCGTTTGCCGTATTGTTTTTTCAAAGCTGCCGGTGAATCGATCAGATTGATTTTACCCGAAGTAATAAACGCCACTCGATCGCAAAGCTCTTCCGCTAGCACCATATTATGGGTGGTAACAAAAACGGTGGTGCCTTGCGCCCTTCGTTCTAAGATTAAATCTTTAATTTTTCGGGCATTGATAGGATCAAGGCCGCTAGTGGGTTCATCCAAAAATAAAATCTTGGGTTGGTTTATCAAACTGCGAGCAACGTTTAAGCGAATTTTCATCCCCTTACTAAAATCGGCCACCCGCTTGTGGGCATCGTCTTGAAGGCCGACCCATTGCAAAACAGCCATCGGATCCTCTTTATTACCGCTGTAAAGCGAATGGAAATGATGGAGATTTTCTAGTGCGGTTAGTTTCAGATAATGGTTTGGCAGCTCAAAGGAAACACCGACATGCTCGTAAAAATCATGTTGCCAATCGCTCAACTCACGCCCCATGATTTGAATGTGACCCACATAGTTTTTTAGCAATCCAATTAGAATATTTTGGGTGGTGGATTTTCCTGCACCGGACGGCCCAAGAAATCCGAAGATTTCACTTTCAGCAACATCGAAGTTTAAACCGTGGAGAATTTCCTCGCTCGAGCCAGGATAGGTAAATTTGAGGTCCTTTACTGATATCATTGGCGTAATTCCAATTTATCAAATTCTCGCTTAATCGCTTTTATAGATAGGTGCATCTTTTATTCTCGTTTCGAACTATTAATCCAAAGACGAAATAGAAAGTAGTTAGGTTCATTTATTTTTGCGATTTAATTAACATCCTATCGGATAACCCGTTATCTATACTTTCGAACATTGTCATCCTGACGAAGAAAGAATCTTACGAGCTTTCGGTCAATACTATACTTAATTATCTAAGAAATAATTGAGGCACGGCTACCTTTTCTCGACAATTTTAATCATGGGTATTCTTACTCTTTACCGCATTGTATAGTTCAGAAGGTATTGTATAAAAAGACTTCTTCCCTCTTTCGGACATTTTGCTTTCTTCTCTGGAATATTGAGAAGTCCAATCGTATCCTTCCTCATCTTTTTTAGGATCGAATTGAAGTTGCCCCGATTGTCTAATTGATGAAGTAGCATGCTTTTGCAAAAGCTGGATAGCTTCCCATTCATCAAGCTCATATTCGCTTATGTCTCTTTCTTTTTCGTATTGGCAAAAATATCCCGGACCCGCCATCCAAAAAGCACGTAGTTTAGTTGCAGTGTCTGTCATTGGGTGAGTTAGTATGAAATCCAGCCCATCGATTCCACAATCCCAATTGAAACCCCTCAACATACAATCTATTTCGATTGGGTGCTGTACTTCATTAAGCAATTTTTTCAAATTGCTTATAGACTTTTTTTCGTCGTCTTTATCATCTACCCATTCATCGTAGATAAAAGTTTCGACTCTTTTCTTTTGTTCAGGGCTAAGATTCATAGTTCGTATAGCATCGGCCGATTAAAATAGCGGCCAATTTTTGGCAACTACTTATTGATTTAACGTTGTTCACTTTTGATGAACTTTTAATCTCGAATTATCCAAGTTTACTCAAAACAAGAAACAGCTTTTTGCTTGCCTCAATGTCCCGACAACGGAGGGATCTTACGATGTTGATAATTGGCAAGATCCTTCGTACCTCAGGATGACAAGCTGTAAAGTAATAATAAATAAGGACACCCATTCCTTTTCTCGACTATTTTAATCATGGGTGTTCTTACACTTCATTTTTGTATATTTCTTCTAGAATTTTATTAAGCTTAGGGATTTCGCGATCGGCAATATCTGTTAATGTTTGGTTATTCCCTTGAAAGCATTTAAGTAGCTCTATAGCCTGCGTTAGTTCTAGATATTTTTGAAGGTGTGGTGGTATTGGATTATCGGCACCATATACAACGCGTGACTTATCATTTGAAGATTTTTCACTAAGGTGTACGGGATTTAGGTCTGGACGTTTTTCATATAGTGAGAATCTAATATCTTTGAATATGCTTAAAGCTTCTGCAATTGCTAGCACATTTTGATGTTTAGGCTCGAAGGTGATTGCGACAACATCTTGAGCCGCCCAATCGGCAATTGTGCTTGCTGCTTCTAATTTTTTTGCTAAGGATTTTTCTCTATCTAGTATCATAATTTTGTGTTCGAAATATAATGCTGTTTTTAAATAGTGTGGTTTTTATCCCAAATCGATTTCCAATTCTTGTTATATTCTTTAGGTCAGTCCAACTTTTAGAAAGCATATTGGACAAAAACCTTTTTTTGCATTCGAAAATAATTGAATTGAACAATCACTACACTTTGATTCCTGGCAAAAACTCCATCGAGGACCAACATCTCCATTGTATTCTACTGTATCTGGATACGCCACTGCAGAAAACTCCCAAGGTTCTAGCTTTCCAGATTCATCAGTAGAACGAGTCGCACTGCCTACGTAATATTGTGTTTCGCTAAACCAGCCAGAATTCTTTGTTCCTTCATGCCCCTTCCAATCATCAAAAACATGCCTGAAAACTTCCATTGCCCCTTCAGGACCGAGTTCTAAAATTTGCTGAGCTAACTTTAGATGGTTAGGATTGCTCATTGTCAACCTTTTCTAATTTACGCGAAGCTAACACCATGAATTGCGAGCGAATTAGCGAGTAATTTATCGATTACAACGTTTTATGGGTTTTCTGGTTTTGGTGTATTTTCATATTCATACTGTACCGGAATTATGGTTTTAAAGCTCTCATCAATAAAACCACAAATCCCTCCTGTGTAATGAAAGTGCTCACCCGATTCATCAAATACTTTATCGAGATCTCCCTTACAGACCTTTGAAAATCCTTTATTGAAACCACTAGCCCATGTGTAGTCTGTAGTTTTTGTCACCTTAATGATCTGATTAAAAAATACTACTTTATCGTCAATCAAGCCTACAGCCAAACCTGATTTAAATGGTGCACAATCATTATCTTGCCAAAATGGAGTTTCCCTCCCTAATCCATTCTGATTAATATAAAACCACCCTCGATTGTCTTTCTCACCTATTACAAATGCGCACACTAGACCATATTGAGACCATCTAATTTTATCTAGTACTCTGTTTTTTATTTGAAGAACACCCTGAGATGAAATAACGCCGCAATCTTTTTCTTCCTCTAGCTCATATGTACTCACATCGGGATAAAGGCATGCGGCATCTTCGCCGTAAGCAGAAAAAGACAACAATATAAATATCGTAAAAAACTTCACTTTGCACTCCTTGCAGCAGACGCGCGAGATACAAGCAACGCTCTGCCTGTGCTTAAGTACACTAATTTTTCTGTTGAAATTCTGAATCATGCCGAACCACATAATACTCTACGTTTAGTTGCTCTTTCAATTTTTTGCTCGGGATTTTTCTTAACTGAATATACCACTTTTTTTTGATTTCATCGATATAATCAGCATGTTGTAAATTAGCAAACTTTACATGCTTTTGTTCATATTTTCCTTTAATTATTTCCAACACTTCCGCTTCATGGGTATACCAAAATGAAACAGGAATGCAGTTATCTGATTCACAACCGCGGGCAGGATAATACCCAGTATATTCCGTCGTACTAACCTTGACCAATAAAAGCAATTGTTCTTCTGGAACATTAAACCCTTTCACTATAGTTGCATTTACTCTGTCAGATGTGTTTACACACCCAATTAAATTAAGAGCTACAAATAGTGGGATAATTTTATTCATTTGCCAACACATACTGTATTATATTTCGTTATCACGACTGCAATAAATTGCAGTAGATAAGGACACCCATACCGTTTCTCGACAATTATAATCGTGGGCGTCCTTACTCTTATCATTTCGTTATCACTTGATTTTCCTGGCGTTTCATTCAGCAAGCATTTGCTGCAATGACTGGTTGTAAATTCTAGTTTTCGATTAACCTAGTATTAAGTTGGTTAAACAAAGTGCCTATTATGTGTTTTTGAGTAGTTCCTATATCAATACACGTATCATAGTCACAAATAAAGTAGCTAAAAAACAAGAAATTTTCTTCCTTCGATGACATCTCATAATAATAATGAGTATATCCTTCAATTTTCTTTTTTATTGCACGATCTAACATAGGGTAATCTTTGGTTTTGCCATGATTTCCTTTCACCATTCTCTCATGAGACTCAGCTATCTTGCTATGCTCATTAAATGAAATCTCATACGTATTATTCGCGCACAAAAATCCGGCAGACTTTATGTCTCTAACAAAGTAGGTACATTCGTCGGTAATATTAATTTCGCTACCGTGCACACTGATTTTTGTATTGGAGCTACAAAAGCAGCTAAATGTTAGAAGCAGTAAATAGATTAATTTATTCATAATATTTATAACGTTTCTTTAGCGAAAATTGGGTAAGCATTATCAGACCATATTACTTTTGAATGGTAAATCAGGGGCACTCGTTTTTTATCTCACAGCCATCATAACAAATTTCTCACACAATAAAACGAGATTGCCTATATTCATCTCGTTTCTATCTAGCGAGATAATAAATAAGGACAGCCATACCTTTCTCAACAATTATAATCATGGGTGTCCTTTCTCTTTTATTTATGAAATCATAGCTACAAATTTGTCCTGACCTCAATATTAACAACTGAATTTCTTATAGTTTCAAAATTAATCTCAAGACTGGAAAGTGGATTCACTAATTCTTTTAGCATTTTATCATCCAAACTAAAACTGAATTTCGTTCCAACCTTCCTAAGCTTACTTTCCTTCTTTAAGGGTACTTGATGAAAAATCGACAAACTCTTCCCATAATATTTTTTTGGAGTAAGAATTTGAAGAACAAAAACATCATTCACTTCATGACCACCATTTATATAATCATCATATCTGCCATCTTCTAAATATTCGATAACTTTTACTCTTAGCGCATCATCATTTTCTTGATCTGCAGGGCTTTTTGCAGCCACGGCACCGAAAAATAAGGATAAAAACAAAATAAGAGATATTAAGCTATTTTTCATCATTCCCTCTCATAACACTTAGCTAATTTTACGTGTGTTTTAACGCTAAAATTCTGCGGCTTGTTATACGCTTTGTTCATACCAACCATCCAGAAGCATATTTTTAAAGCTATCATACCACCCAGAGTCCATACCAAAGGAATCATCGTTGTTGAATGCTTAAATATGGGTGCCCTCATTTTTTAAAAGAAGTATAGAATTAGTTTCAGCACATATCGAAATACAGAGTATGTTGGGGACGGTTTCTTTTGAGACTATAGGTTGACTGTCGCGTTTTGTTCTGTCTCAAAGATCTAATTAGGATGTTTGCTTGAGTATTTCGATTCTGCCACTCGCCAAGTAACAATAAAGCCGATGTTCAAATTATTGTTTCGCTCGATTAGTGGACTATCTATAAAAGTTGCTTTCGATAACCAATCGAATCGAGCAAAACCGATGACTGATAGTTTTTCAAAATGTTTGCTCATCGATAAAGTTATATGGCTACCACTGTTGCCCTTGGTTGCTTGATAAACTGAGCGAGTAGCAGTAGCGTATTCATCGGCCACAGTATAGAAATAATTATGATATCGGCGACTTGCGTAACTGGAACCAAAAGCCAGTTCGCCTTTCCAATCCGCATAATTGTGCTTAATGGAAACCACGGGTGCAAATGTCAAACCACGATCTTTTAGATTAAAATTACTAGTATTGACCGATAAGGCTAATCTAACAGGAAACTCTACCGATAGCCGTGTGTTTTGATTCTTTGATTGCCATATAAGCGCGTTAAGCGAAGGTCCGACTTCAATCGTTGGATCTAGCTGAGGCATTCCTTCGCGTGCACTATTATCATCAGGACTAGCAGGTAAGCTACCAGCTAGGCTAATATCTAAGTTAACTAATTCCGAGGTAAATAACAAACCTCGAACACGTCCATCGTCTATTTTAAGGCGTTCACCTCGATATACCACAACTGGGAAGGGTAATATAAGATTGTTGTAACTGGCAGAGCCTCGATAATGAGGCACTCGCAAACTTGCTAAACCCGCATGTACCTCCCAAATAGGTAGATGTTCGGCACAGGCCAAAGGAATACCCACAAAGAATAGAATGATCAAAGTAAGAATTTTATTTAATTGTTGTTTCATGAATTGACCTACGTGCTTTTCATGCTGTTATTTATTTCAATGAAGCAAAAAAGATCCTTTAGTCAAATTTGACACGAATCATTCTGCGCTGATAAAAAAACCAACAAAGCCAAAGAGATACTGAAATGCCAATAGCGGAATAAATGGCAGGGTTAGGATTTTCAAGAGAGCTAATTGATCCCGAATAAGTAGCAATTAAAACATACGGTAATGAGCTTATCGACCATGCAAGCATGAAATTGCGAAAAGGCATCTGCGTCATACCTGCAAGGCAGGTAACCGCTTCAGGCAACAATGGCATGGCCCTTGATAAAAGGATCATTACAAACCCATGCTTTTGAAATGCCTGGACCGCTTTTTCACGCTGATGATCGTCTTTTAGCAAAAAATTGAGAAGAACATCACCATAGTAGCGACTCAAAATATATCCACACAGACCGACTAACAAGATACCAGTCAATGCTGCGGCTGTAGCATAGGCAAAACCGATAAAGTATCCTGACAAAATGATGACTGTTAGTGTTGGGATTGCAATAAACAAATCAGCAAACAACAGTAGAATCACAATGCCGGCCACATATAAAGACGATAATTCTTTGGCTTGTATAAGCCAGCCTTCTATTTGTCCAACGGTTAAAATTCCTGTGGTTTTAATGATTAAAAAAGTACAAGAAAAGAACAGCATGATCACCAGAAATGATTTTACTAAATATTTCATTTTTATCTCTCTTTACGGATATTGTATCGAGATATTTATATTAGAAATAGGCGGGTTTTTAACTAATTTAGATTTTCGATAACTAGGGGGCCCGGTGAAGCCTAGTTTTTGACCATTAGAAAACCCGAGTCCTTCACTTGGATATATTCCGCTCCAATTTTTAGTTACCTTGCCATTGTTATCTTCATCATGCCAAACTTTTATTGCAAATTCTTTAACATCGACATTGAAAATGAATTTCATGGTTTTTTGCAAATTGCTATTTTTTTGAACAAAGAGCGCTTTTTTATGTTGTATGGGGAAGCCCTCTTTGGCAAAGATCATAACCGAAAGACTGCCGCCGCGTCCTGTATCAATACCGGATACTAGAATATTTAGCTCGGTAACCTTGGTTGCGATTTTCTCTTCAGCTGCTCTAGAATTTGTCGTATTCAAGGAAACGAAACATCCCCATAAAATAGCTAGTAACTTTTTCATAATAACCTCCTAGTCGTTTTGCATCGTGGTAAACGTTAATATTTTTTCAAGATTTTTTTTGCAAGCCATGGCGTAAGGCGAAGTAAAATTCTTAGCAAATTAGCCTTACCAATATAATGTTCAGAAACACCGCGTTCTATACCCTTAATAATTATTCTTGCCGCATTCGAAGAAGTCATTT
>Ga0316209_1000236_pt1 | contig 112542 bp, 91 predicted proteins | sample 6monopyrite_MG_FD_204945 | JGI IMG/M metagenome (GOLD analysis project Ga0316209, IMG submission 204945) | Microbial mat bacterial communities from mineral coupon in-situ incubated in ocean water Damariscotta River, Maine, United States -... | ecosystem: Environmental > Aquatic > Marine >... | reverse complement strand
TTTAAATTATTATCTGTTATTATTTTGTTTCTCTAATTTCATGTCGTTAATAAATAAAAACCAATAAAAATGTGACACACGACGATTTTAGGTCACATTCAATTTTCTTAACGGGACAGTAGTGATCTACATTATTAAAATAAAAGTCAGAAACATCAATTTAGACAAATCAACTTTAAAGTTAATTTATGTCCTTTTGGGTTCATTTGCTTTTTCTTTTATACCCTCTAAAATAACTGAATACAGTTTCAATTTATAGCCAGTTTATCCTGCAGGCGTTTTATTAACTTACTATATTGAAACTTTATATTTTCTAATTCTTTTATCGGCCAAATTCCAATTATACTATTGGTAATAAACAGCCCATCCATCTGTAAAAAATTCGGCTTACTGATATCAACAATATTTACCGCAATATTTAATGCCTGTGCAAGTTCAATCACCTGCTGTCGCATCACACCCGCCACACCACATTGTTCGAGTGCCGGTGTATATAATTCATCACCCAGCACACAAAACACATTACTCATGGTGCCTTCAATAATATGTCCCTGATTATCAACCATAAGACCTTCGCCAATATCGCTATCATGCCATTCATTTCTGGCGAGTACATTATCGAGCCGATTTAAATGTTTTATGCCTGCCAATGCACTGTTAATCGATATCGGTGTTTTGCAAAAAATGGCTTTTATACCCTGCGAATTTGACTGAGGATAATCAGGCATGGGATAAGATGCTGTGACACGGGTAACAGGTTGGTCATCATTGTAGACATAGCCCCGACCGGATACACCGCGACTGATACTCAGTTTAATCACCGCATCATCACTGAGCTGCAGATTTTTTATATCGGCTAGCCACTGCGCTTCATCCACAGCGTTTAACATCAGGCGCTCACAGCCCAGTTGCAACCGCGCTAAATGCGCATCCCATAATTGTAGCTGGTTATTTTTATAAGCAATGGTCTCAAATAATCCATCCCCATACTGAAAGCCTCTGTCCCGAACATTGATCGTGGTCTGTTCAATTCCATTGATAAGTGTTTTCATTGGTTCCCTGTCTGTAGTGCATGTAACAACCCTTTGGCCTTGGCCCGGGTTTCATTTAATTCATTTTGTGAATCCGAGTCAACAACTATGCCACCACCGGCCCTAAATTGCAGCTTTTTAGCATTGCGCGTGATGGTGCGAATTAAAATATTTAAATCCATACTGCCATCATGATTTAAATATCCGAGTGAACCCGTATAAGCACCGCGCCCCACCTGTTCTAATTCCGCCAATATTTCCATGCAACGCACTTTTGGGCAGCCGGTGATGGTACCACCGGGAAATACGGCGGCGATCAATTGCCCCGGGGTAATGTCTTCACGTAGTCGTCCGCGCACATTCGACACAATGTGGTGCACATGCTGATAACTTTCCAGCACCATTAACTCATTGACTTCAATGCTGCCGGGCACACACACCCGGCCCATATCATTACGCTCGAGATCAATCAGCATAATATGTTCTGCGCGCTCTTTGGGGTGAGCCAGTAGTTCACTGGATAAATTATTGTCCGCGGTTTTATCAATTGAGCGGGGTCGGGTGCCTGCAATGGGGCGGGTTTGCAGGCAACCATCTTTCACCTGAATCAGGCGCTCCGGGGACGAACTGATAATGGCTTTATCGCCAATGGTTAACAGCGCATTAAATGGCCCGGGGTTAGACTGACTCAACTGGTGATATAAACTGGCGTGATTAATTTCATCCGATACCAGTTCGGTTTTCCAGCAACGCGATAAATTCACCTGAAATACATCGCCGTCAACAATATAGTGATGTAATTTTTCCAGCTGCTGAAGGTAACTGCCTTCATTATCTTCCTGAATATTTTTTATGCTGAATGGCTGAGACGTTTTAGCGGTTGTTAAATCCGATAATAAATTCGATAATAAATCTGCTTCAATCTGCTCTACATAGGTTTTAAATTTCGCTTCGCATACCAGATATGCCCGCTGCTCATGGGAATCAATTATAATTGCAGCGGGAAAACGCGTTGCAAATGCCACTGGCAGGCCATCTTCGGTAGCCGGTAAATTTAAACCGGTTTCAATTTGTTGAGCCAACTCATAACCTAAATATAAAAACCAGCCTCCACTAAAAGGCAAATGCGTTTTTTCGATACTTTGCTTTTCAGACTGCCAGGCAATATCTAACTGCTGTAAAAAATCACCATTATCACTTTTTATGGTTTGTTGCGGACAGGCAAATAAAATATCGTAACGCGCAAGCTGATTACTTTTATCCGCATTAATAACGGACGCATTACTGGTTAATAAATGCGGATAGCGTTCGGGATTACTGGCGTGGAGTGCGAGTAAGTCGGGGATTATTTTTAACTGCTGGATAATTAATGAACTGGACATGAAGTATTATACTTACCTGTCATCCCCGAATGCTTCTATCGGGGATCCAGTGTCTTTAATTAAGTAGTGCAAAGTCGCTAGATTCCCGATAGAAGCACTCGGGAATAACACTGTAAATATTTGCGTATTTTCGCGTTTATTTGCGGAAAAATGCTTTTAGTTTTTAAATCTTTTTAAACAAAACCGTACCGTTAGTGCCACCAAAGCCAAACGAATTAGACAGCACCACATCCATTTTCATGTCACGGGCCGTATTGGGCACATAGTCCAGATCACAATCCGGATCCGGGTTGTCTAAATTGATCGTTGGCGAAGCCACCTGGTCGTGCAAACTCATCACACTGAATACCGCTTCAATACCGCCCGCAGCACCGAGTAAATGCCCGGTCATGGATTTGGTTGAAGTCACTGCTAATGATTTTGCATGCTCACCAAACGCCACTTTCATTGCCATGGTTTCCGCCACATCACCCGCAGGTGTTGAGGTACCGTGTGCATTGATAAAATCCACATCTTCCTTATTCAGGCCCGCATCTTTTACCGCATTTAACATGCAACGTGCCGCACCTTCTCCGCCAGCACAAGGACTTGTCATATGATAGGCATCGCCACTCATACCAAAACCAGCCATTTCACAATAAATTTTAGCGCCGCGCGCTTTTGCGTGCTCGTACTCTTCGAGTATTAAAATACCCGCACCATCACCTAATACAAAACCATCCCGGTCTTTATCCCAGGGACGACTGGCTTCTGCAAAATTATCATTATTACGAGACAGGGCGCGAGCCGCAGCAAAACCACCAATCCCCAAAGGAGAGCAGGCTTTCTCAGCACCGCCAGCAATCATTACATCCGCATCACCGTAGGCGATCATACGAGCAGCCATGCCGATGCTGTGCGTACCCGTTGTACACGCGGTAACCAGTGCAATATTCGGTCCTTTAATGCCGTATTTAATCGACAGGTTTCCGGAAATCATATTAATAATAGAGCCGGGAATCAGAAAAGGTGAAATCTTTCTTGGCCCGCCTTTTTCCATGGCGTCTTTATTTTTTTCAATCAGTGGCAAACCACCGATACCTGAACCCACTGCAACGCCAACACGTTCGGCATTTTCATCGGTAATTTCCAGGCCGGAATCTTTTAGCGCCTCATCGGAAGCCGCAATGCCATAATGGATAAAGGTATCCATTTTTTTCAGGTCTTTTTTGGGAATAAACTCGCTCGCATCAAAATCTTTAACGGTGCCGGCAAATTTTACCGCCTGGTCAGTCGTATCAAATTCAGTAATTAATGAGATACCACTTTTACCCGCGAGAATATTATCCCATGAAGCTTTAAGATTGTTCCCTACAGGTGAAACGATACCTAAACCGGTAACGACTACGCGACGTTTAGCCAAGAGTATTCTCCAGATTGTTAATTGAATATTTAGCTGGGCTTCTGTTGAACAGAAAAACCTCTGCTTATTAAATAAGCAGACAAAAGTAAAAATATTTTGTCAAAAATAAAAACCAGAAACGAAAAAAGGGCAGGCACTACGCCTGCCCTTTTCATTGGACCAGATTAACTGTTAGCGTTAACGTAATCCAGTGCCTGCTGAACTGTCGTAATTTTTTCAGCATCTTCATCAGGAATTTCACATTCAAATTCCTCTTCTAATGCCATTACCAGTTCAACGGTATCTAGTGAATCAGCACCCAGGTCATCAACAAAAGAAGCTGAGTTAGTGACTTCATCTTCTTTTACGCCAAGCTGTTCGATAACAATCTTGCGTACGCGTTCTTCTGCACTGCTCATGTATTTTTCCTCTTAATTACGAATATGTTCGAGCTGGGCGGTATTTTAGTGAATAACGCCACAGACTACCAGTGTTTTTTTAATGTATTTGATTTCATGCTAAATACTTTAAAATCAATAACTTAACTAAAACAAAACAAATAACACTCGCCCTTCCTTGAAAAAGCGGGGTTGGGGCAATTTGATTTAAAACCCAAATCCCCCTCAATCCCCCTTTTTCTAAGGGGGAGGCAAAAACTAAGGCATATACATGCCGCCATTGACATTAATCGTTTCACCGGTAATGTAGTTTGCTTCGGGTGATGCCAGAAAAGCCACCGCATTTGCGATATCCTGCGGATCACCCAGTTTGTTTAATGGAATCTGCGAAATCAGTGCGTCACGTTGTTCCTGCGGTAACTCACGGGTCATATCCGTATCAATAAAACCGGGTGCCACCGAATTGACCGTAATATTACGCGAGCCGATTTCCCGAGCCAGTGACTTACTGAATCCTAAAATACCGGCTTTGGCCGCCGAATAATTTGTCTGCCCGGGATTACCGGTTAAACCGACAACCGAGGTGATATTGATAATTCGTCCACTGCGCGCTTTCATCATCGGGCGAACTACGGCTTTGGACATTTTAAATATCGACGTTAAATTGGTCTGAATAATGTCATTCCACTGATCATCTTTCATCATCATCAGTAAATTATCACGGGTGATACCCGCGTTATTTACCAGAATACTAATGGCACCGAATTCATCTTTAATGGCGCCGAGCACATCTTTAATAGACGCATCATCCGCGACATTTAAGCACATGCCTTTGCCGCCTTTTGGCGACAGGTAGTCGGTGATTTTTTCCGCACCACCTTCGGATGTTGCAGTGCCAATAACGGTTGCACCGGCAGCGGCTAATGTTTCCGCAATGGCTTTACCAATGCCACGGCTGGCGCCGGTTACCAAGGCGATCTGATTTTCTAAGTTCATGATTATTCCTTGTCTATATCCGTTGGCATGCAAAGCCACCAGTATAAAAATCTGTCATTCCCGAATGCTTGTGTCGGGAATCCAGTGTCTTGGGTAATTTATAGTCGCCAGATTCCCGACACAAGCATTCGGGCACGACAGTTTAAATAATTTTTTTAAGAAGATATTTCTTCTAATGTTTTATCTAAAGTATCCACATTATTAATTGTAAAATGTGCCACCTCTTTGTTAATGCGTTTATTCAAACCAATTAGCACTTTACCCGGTCCGCATTCAATAATCGTATCGACACCGTCTTTAATTATAGTATTCACACTATCCACCCATAAAACCGGATTGTGTAACTGCTTAACTAAATTCTTTTTAACATCAGCAGGTTTTACATAATTTCTGGCGGCAACATTTTGAACAACCGGTATGGTTGATGCCTTTTTAATTTTGACATCTTTTAAATATGCCTGTAATTTTTTAGCTGCACCTTGCATTAAATTTGAATGTGACGGCACACTCACCGGTAATTTCAATGCCCGCTTTGCGCCCTGCTCTTTTGCAATTGCCATGGCAGTTTCAACCGCCTGTACATTCCCCGCAATAACGACCTGCCCGGGAGAATTGAAATTAACCGCCTGTACAGAAAAATTATCATCACTACAGGTCTCACAAATTTCTTTTACGACATCATCATCAAGACCCAAAATTGCCGCCATTGCACCGACACCATCGGGTACCGCCGCCTGCATTAAGTTTCCACGCTCGGCAACCAGTTTAACGGCATCTTCAAAATTGAGTGCACCGGCACAAACTAAAGCAGTATATTCACCCAAACTATGGCCCGCCAGTATTTGTGGCTCATCCGCTAATTTAGTTTTTAAAATTTCATAAACCGCAACACCGGATACAAGCATCGCCGGTTGGGTAACTTCGGTTTTATTTAATTCTTCAACCGGCCCTTCCTGCACCACTTTCCACAAATCGTAACCCAGAACGTTAGAGGCTTTCGTAAACAATTCATTCACTAGCGGATAAACTTCTGCCAGCTCCGCCATCATGCCCAACGATTGAGACCCCTGCCCCGGAAACACACATGCAAATTTCATAGATTTACCTTTTAATTTAGAAGCAAAAGCAGTTTGTCCGCAAATGAACGCTAATGTTTTCAGGTTTATGCGCCTTTGGCACATTACACCTGAATTAATACTTTTGCTTTTATTTGCGTTTATTAGCGTTCATTTGCGGACAACAGTGCTTTTAATTTTATAACCCTAAAACATCCCGCATATCATACAACCCACTATCTTTCCCCTGCAGCCACTTCGCTGCACGCACAGCGCCTTTTGCAAAGGTCATTCGACTGGATGCTTTATGCGTAATTTCTACCCGCTCACCTTCGGTTGCAAACATAACTGTATGCTCACCGACAATATCTCCCGCACGTATTGTTTCAAAACCAATGGTGCCGGATTCCCGTGCACCGGTGTGGCCTTCCCTGCCATACACTGCACATTCTTTTAAATCTCTGCCGAGCGTTTCGGCAACCACTTCGCCCATGCGTAATGCGGTACCTGATGGTGCATCGACTTTATGTCGGTGGTGCGCTTCAATCACTTCAATATCATAATCTTCATTTAAAACCGACGCTGCCATTTCTAATAGTTTCAAACACAGGTTAACACCCACACTCATATTGGGTGCAAACACAACGGCGGTTTTTTGCGCCGCATCTTTTATGAGTTGCTTCTGCTCGTCGTTAAAACCGGTAGTGCCGATAATAATATGCTTACCATTAGCTTTACAGATTTCAAGATTATTTAAGGAGGTTTCGATTGAAGTAAAATCAATTAACGTGTCAAAGCTATCAACAACATTCGCAACATCATCTACTAACTGAACATTCAGCGTGCCGACTCCCGCCAGCTCACCTGCATCCGCACCAATTAAACTGATTCCCGGACGCTCTATCGCGGCACTGACCGAACAGCCTTCTGCCTGCTGACAGGCTTCAATTAAAGTTTTTCCCATGCGCCCTGCTGCGCCGGTGATTGCAATTCTTAACATTTTCATCTCTGATCAATATATATTTTTTATTATTTAATATTTATTATTTTATATTTATTATTTAATAAAGGAAATCACCAGCTAATGTAGCCATAGCCTTTAGCCTGCAACTCAATTAAATCAGCTGCGCCAATTTGCACCACTTCGGCAAAATCAAGCATGTCTTCTTTTTTCCAGCCCAGTGCTTTCATGGTATTACCACAGGCATGAAACTTAACCCCGTAATCCGCCAGGCTTTTTATTTTCTGCTTAACTTCATCTGACACTTCACGTAGCGGTTTTTTTGCCAGCACATGAATACCCGGACCGAACACCGTTATCACAATGGTGACATTATCGTTATAGTTGCGCAGCAATTCTGCCGCAGAAAACAATATTGCATTATGATATTTGTCATCGGATTTATTCAACTGATAAACAACATTATGCTCGGTGGGGTCACCGGGAAAACGTAATTCACCATCATCCGTATTATTTGAAGTTGCAGCTGCATGACGACTGGCAAAAACGCCCGCGACCATGGTTGCAAAACCCGTGAGTAATTTTCTGCGTGTATTCATTATAATTTCATATCATCAAAGAATTTTTTAACCCCATCCACCCAACTACTGCCCTGAGGATTATGGTTTTTATTGTCGCTGTGGATGCTTTCGTCAAACTCTCTTAGTAACTCTTTTTGCTTTGTCGTAAGTTTTACCGGTGTTTCAATAACGATCTTGCACATTAAATCACCCACCATTCCACCACGAATCGGCTTAACACCTTTGCCCTTTAAGCGGAACATTCTACCCGTTTGTGTTTCAGCAGGTATTTTCAGCTTAACACGACCGTTCAGGGTTGGCACCTCTAGCTCCCCCCCTAATGTTGCCGTGGCAACGCCGATGGGAACCTGACATAACAGGTTGCTGCCGTCGCGTTCAAATATCGCATGGGGCTTTACATGCACCTGTACGTATAAATCACCAGAAGGCCCACCATTTTCGCCCGCTTCACCTTCGCCGGATAAACGTATTCGGTCCCCGTTATCGACACCCGCGGGTACTTTTACAGACAAGGTTTTACGTTCTTCAATGCGCCCCTGACCGTGGCAATCGCCACAGGGGTCTGAAATGGTTTTGCCCTGGCCGTGACAATGTGGGCAGGTTTGCTGAACCGAGAAGAAACCCTGCTGAATACGCACCTGCCCGGTTCCACCACAGGTGGTGCAGGTAGTGGGGGAAGAGCCTTTTTTGGCACCACTTCCACTACAGGTTTTACAGCCCACTAACGTAGGTATTTTAATTTTGACGGTGGTACCGGCAACCGCATCTTCCAAATTCAGTTCCATATTGTAACGTAAATCAGAACCACGATAGGAACGGCTACGACCACCACCACCACCGCCAAAGATATCGCCGAACACATCACCGAAAATATCACTGAAGTTACCCGCACCCGCACCATAACCCGGGCCACCACCTGCAGAAGCATCTACACCTGCATGACCGTACTGGTCATAGGCCGCACGTTTTTGTGCATCAGACAAAATCTCGTAGGCTTCTTTACATTCTTTAAATTTCGCTTCCGAATCTGGGTTGTCCGCATTTCTATCGGGATGGTGCTTCATCGCCTGACGTTTGAATGCCTTTTTGATCGCCGCTTCATTGGCGTCTTTGGAAATATTCAGAACTTCGTAATAATCTCGTTTTGACATGCTTTTTTTGTCTCTAAGTATTTATTTTTGTCCGCAAATGAACGCAAATGAACGCAAATAAAATCAAAAGCTATAAATGAGGTGTAATGCGCCGCAGACACATAAACCAAAAACATTTGCGTTCATTTGCGTTCATTCGCGGACAACATGCTTTTCACGCGTTTAAACACACAAAATGCCCGGCTAAAAAACCAGGCATTCTGTAACAGGCTAATGCCTAAGTAAATGACTTATTTTTTATCGTCTTTCACTTCTTCAAACTCAGCATCAACCACTTCGTCGTCCTTGGCATCACCACCTGCAGCTTGTTCAGCACCCGCGTCCGCAGCGCCACCGTCCTGCTGTTGCGACTGGGCGTAAGCTTTTTCTGCTACCTTACCCGCCACTTCTGTCAGCGCCGTGATTTTGGTTTCGATAAGTTCTTTATCGTCACCGGCAACCGCTTCTTTCAGTTCGGTGATTGCGGTTTCAATCGCGCTCTTTTCACTGTCGTCTACCTGGTCGCCCAGATCTTTCAGTGATTTCTCTGATGCATGAATCAGGTTGTCAGCGCTATTGCGCACTTCAACCAGTTCTTTCATCTTGCGATCTTCTTCCGCATGGGCTTCCGCATCTTTCACCATGTTTTCAACTTCTTCATCCGACAGACCGGAAGAGGCTTTAATCACGATAGACTGCTCTTTACCCGTGGCCTTGTCTTTCGCTGATACATTCAGAATACCGTTTGCATCAATATCGAATGACACTTCAATCTGTGGTACGCCGCGGGCGGCGGGTGGAATGTCCTGCAGATCAAAACGACCCAGTGACTTATTGCCACTTGCCATTTCACGTTGACCCTGCAGCACATGAACTGTTACCGCACTCTGATTATCGTCTGCGGTTGAGAACACCTGTGCTGCCTTCGTCGGAATCGTGGTGTTTTTCTCAACCAGTTTGGTCATTACGCCACCCATGGTTTCAATACCCAGTGACAGCGGTGTTACGTCGAGTAGCAATATGTCATTCACATCACCGCCCAGGACACCGCCCTGAATAGCGGCACCCATGGCAACTGCTTCATCCGGGTTCACATCTTTACGGGCCTCTTTGCCAAAGAAGTTTTTAACGGCTTCCTGGACCATGGGCATACGGCTCTGACCGCCGACCAGAATAACATCGTTGATATCACCAACGCTGATACCCGCATCAGCCAGTGCTGTTTTGCAAGGTGCAATGGTACGTTCAACCAGGTCTTCAACCAGTGACTCGAGCTTGGCACGGGTCAGTTTCAGATTAAGGTGTTTCGGGCCGGATGCATCTGCAGTAATGTAGGGCAGATTAACATCGGTTTGCTGGCTGTTAGACAGCTCGATTTTGGCTTTTTCTGCCGCTTCTTTCAAACGCTGCAGTGCCAGAGGATCGTTATGCAAATCCATGCCCGTGTCTTTCTTAAATTCATCTGACAGATAATCAATCAGACGCATATCAAAATCTTCGCCACCCAGGAATGTGTCACCGTTGGTTGCCAGTACCTCAAACTGATGCTCGCCATCAATCTCCGCAATTTCGATAATTGATACATCGAAGGTACCACCGCCCAGGTCGTATACCGCAATGGTAGAATCGCCCTTAAGCTTTTTATCCATACCATAAGCCAGTGCCGCAGCGGTTGGCTCATTGATAATACGCTTCACTTCCAGACCGGCTATTTTACCCGCATCTTTTGTCGCCTGACGCTGTGAATCATTGAAGTAAGCAGGCACCGTTACCACCGCCTCTGTGACTTCTTCACCCAGATAGTCTTCAGCTGTTTTCTTCATTTTCTGCAGAATTCGAGCAGATACTTCAGGCGGCGCCATTTTGTTACCCCGTGATTCAATCCACGCATCACCGTTATCAGCTTTGATAATTTTATAGGGCACCAGTTTAATATCGCGCTGTACAACTTCTTCGTCGAAACGACGACCAATAAGACGCTTAACCGCAAACAGTGTATTTTCAGGGTTAGTCACCGCCTGTCGTTTTGCGGACTGTCCTACCATCACCTCATTATCTTCACCAAAGGCAACGATAGAAGGCGTAGTACGATCACCCTCTGAATTTTCGATAATACGGGGTGCATCACCATCCATAATTGCGACGCAGGAGTTGGTAGTACCCAGATCTATGCCGATAATTTTTGCCATGTTTTGCTCCAAAATGCTTAAATTTTAACTTAACCCTTAGATAGGGGCAGGTTTTTATTTTTCAATGGTTTGAAGAGTTTTATACCCTTCTCCTATATAATTTTTCCTGTAACTGTTCAGGTTACAATTAGTCAGTCGCCTTCGACACCATCACCATCGCCGGTCGGACCAGACGATCATTTAGCAGGTAACCCTTCTGCATCACTGCCATCACCGTATTCGGCTCGTGCTCCTCACTGGGCTGCATTGACATGGCCTGATGATGATCTGCGTTAAACTTTTCACCCACCGGGTCCAGTTCAACCACATTAAATTTTTCAAATACACCTCTGAGCATGGACAGCGTCAATTCACTGCCTTCACGCAGGCTTTGCACGCTGGCAATTTCCTGATTTGCGGCGTCAATACCCAGTTCCAGACTGTCTTTTACCGCCAGAATTTCAGCGATGAATTTCTCCAGTGCAAACTTATGGGCATTTTCCAGGTCTTTCTGGGTGCGACGACGGATATTGTCCATCTCCGCCTTGGTACGCAGTAGCTGATCCCAGTTTTCATTAGCCTTCTTTTCTGCCGCATCAAGGCGCTCAATCATTTCCTCAGGGGACAATGCCTCGCCTTCGGTTTCATTAACCGCTTCAAGGGCTTCTTCTTCAGCGCTAAACAGATCGTCCTCTACGGACGCATCCTGTTGATTCTTATCGAGGATTTCCTCGTTTGACATGCCAGTTCTCCATCAAAATTGTAGGTCTGTTAGCCATATGGGGATATTCGTTGGGGATTCAAGGGTTTAAAAGTGAAATCAAAGAGAAAATCGTAGAATTGTGTGCCGGAAACTTCTTATTAGTAAGTCTGGTTGCTGAGATTGCTGCTCAAATTTTCAGCAACAGGAGAAGATAGCCATCATGACTTGATCTGGAGTAGCTCAGTTTACCCGGCATTAACAAATAAACCTGTGCATATCTTTGGGGGCTTTAGAGATTATGACTTAAAAATCAATAGACATCATTTTCGAGAAATAAATCCACATCAGAATCCGCGTCACAGATACGCCAGTTTTTTTTGTTTAGTAATATCGGCTCAAATTTTGGTTGTTTAGTATACGCGAGCAGACGTTCCCCCCCCGGATGACTAAAGAATAACCGGCTTTTTAAAACACGTCTGATATTTTCATCGAGACCCTGATAAATAATCATACTCACCTTTTTGGATACCCCTAAAGCAACAATTTCATCAATTATGGCACCCAGGTCAGATTGCCTGGCGTGTATTTCAGAAATAATTAAGGCCTGTGCGCCTTTCCAGATCGTCATTTTCACAACAAAAAAAGCCGTCGGTTCATTCGCGACGACTAATTCGTATGCTTCATATGCCTTTTTATCCGGAAATTTAAGAAACCGCCAGTTAAAGTATTCGGCCTTTTTCTTTGCTGTTATCACATCCTGTGCATAAATTTCATCCACTATTTTTGCATGCTCATCCGTGAACCGGGTTATCTTTCTAAAATTACTTTTTTTTGCTGTGCCCCTTCTGAAAATATTACTTAACGTTGATGCAACTAAAGCAGCCATATATTCCAGTTTTCTTACAATACCTGTTTTAGCGGTTCTCTTGCTAAGCCCTGCCAGGCTTAAAGGCTTAACCAATAAATCGATCATGCCTAAATCCAGCCAGCCCTGACGCTTAAACATTTTATGCGCATCATCTGAAACCCCAAGACCAATGAGCACATCATAACGGTCAATTAAAGCCCCTATCATTGCGACCCCAAGACCTTTCATTTTCCATTCAGGCCGAACCCACAACTCTATTGCATAGGCTGCATTAATTATTTTATCGCCCATTTTCAGCTCAACTTCCATGGCGCTTTGCTGACCAACAACCTGCTCGTCACGATAGCAGTAAAAGCGTTTATTGGCGGTATTCTCCTGATATAACCAGTGATTAAAACCCACATCCTGCTGCAATGAATGTTCACCATGAGCTGATTTATGAAAATCAATCAACTCCTTTTGATGAATTGCCGGTACATCATCAAAAATGCAACCCTTAAAACTCTGATACATTCGATCTATTATTACTCGTTGCCTGTTCATTTGTTTATCCAGACTTTACAGAATATTATTCTCGATCAATTGCGGTTCCAGATGCAGGTATCGTGTAGTCCTGCGCTTGGCCAAAATATCTTTATAAATATTCTTTGCCTGTTGCGGGTTTATATCGAGTTTCTCGGCCAGTTCAATTTCAGTTTTGCCATTATTTAAATACCACAATGCAATATCCATTTTTTTATATGGCAGGGCAAAATAAAATTCATCCTGGCCCTGCTCCAGACTGTAAGTATCGGTCGTTGGGGTTGTGTTACAAATTGCATCGGGTAAACCCAGATGTTTAGCCATGGCATACACCTGACTCTTGTACAAATGTGATATAGGTTTTATATCAGCAGCGCCATCGCCATTTTTAACAAAAAAACCCTGATCATATTCAAGCCTGTTAGGCGTTCCTATCACCGCGTAGTTAAGCCTGTCCGCATGAAAATATTCCAGTGCTTTGCGCACACGCTGTTTGTGATTCGTTGCTGCCACAATTGTTAAATACGCTTTCAGAGGAAGCATTTCTTCAAACCGCTCACCCTGTGGATTTTCAACTACAATATTGTAGTGATTTATTTTCCCGTCAATTCCACCAACAATTACAATTTTATTTTTCCACTTGCTGGTATATTCCGGGAACACCTGCCGTATTGCATCATCTCGCCATTGATAACAGCCAATAGCCTCTAATGTGGATGCAATATTTTTAACCGTGTATTCAATTCCCAGATGCTCAGCTAATAACTTCCCCAAATCCCCACTACTGGAAGATGAATCTTTTTCCGGCATAAGCAAGCCAAACACCTTTTTATTTTCCACTGCTTTAACCGCCAGTGCTTTAACCGCTAATGCAGCACAAACAGAACTGTCAATACCGCCAGACATGGCAATAACAAATCCCCGGCGATGTAAATCCTGGCTCAAAATTTGACGCATTTTATCTGCGATTTTTTCCGCCTCTCGCTCAAAATCAATTTCAAGTACGGGATCAACTCCATATGCCATGCCTGTCATTTCATAATCTCCAACTGGCTACTTAACTGGTAACGTTTAATTTTACCGCTTACGGTTTTTGGTAACTCGTCAACCCACTTTATTTTTCCTGGAATTTTATAAGCGGGTAAATATTCATTGCAGTGTTTTTTTAATGCAAATAAGTTTTGTTTAGATTCATGACCGACAACATATGCCTGTAATTTTTGCCCAAGCATCTCATCATCAATGCCCGTGACTGCACATTCACTAACAAAATCGAGCCGGTTAATAATTTCTTCTAACTCCAGTGGGTGAATTCTATGCGCACCCACTTTTATCATATCGCTATTTCTTCCTTTAAGAAAAATATAACCATCCGTATCCAGGCACCCAAGATCTCCCGTTTTCAGCCAGCCATTATTCAGTACCTTTTCAGTTGCAGCCGGATTATTCCAGTACCCCTGCATAATACTTTTACCAGAAACATAAACCTCCCCTGCCGTATTTGCTGGTAACTTATTGCCTTTTTCATCTCTTATTTCTACATTCACATGTTCAAGCGCTATCCCAACTGAGCCCGCTTTATGTATTAATGACGCCGGCGGCAACCAGCTAATCCGAGCAGAGGCTTCTGTCTGACCATACATAATATATAATTTAGTTTGCGAATTTATTGCATTGAGTAACTGCTCCGTCAACGTCTTGCTCATTGGTCCTCCCGCCTGGGTGATATACCTTAAGGAAGGAGGACCACTCACCCAGTCTGAGTGAGTTAGTAGCAAACTAAAAGTAGAAGGCACTCCGGAAAAACCTGAAGCCCTGTACTTTCTAATGTCATTAATAACCTGCTGTGGAAACGCCATTGATCCCGCAAGAATGACTTTAGCACCGACACATAAATGCGTGTGTAATATAGAGTTTCCATAGCTATAATGAAAAGGCAGAATATTCAATACGCTATCTTTTTCTGTCAGTTCTAAATACTTAACAATATCACGCGTATTTGCCATTAAATTACCGTGACTTAATAAAACACCTTTTGGATTTCCGGTTGTACCTGAGGTATATATTATTTGTGCTAAGGTTGACTCGTCCGCCGAAAAACGACCGCCATCAATATTACTTTCATTTTTGTGGTTATCCATTGTAGTAACGCTAACTTCATCTAATGCGATAACCTTAACACCTGACGCTTTTAATGATTCTTTAGCTTCCTCATTAAGCTTATCAACCAGCAGACATCTTGCCTGACTTTGATTTATTATTTTTTCAATTTCATAGTTTTTTGCCTGCGAATAGACTGACACTACAATTGCCCCAAGCTCCCATATTGCGTAGAAAGCCACCACATAATCTATCGAGTTATCCATCACAATAACGACGCGATCACCAGGCTTGACGCCATATCTCATTAAAACCCCAGACATATTTGACACTCTTTCCTTAAGATCAGAATAATTCAATTCCTCAGAATAGCTTTGCAATGCAATGGCATCCGCAAATGCATTGCATACATAATGAAACTGATCTTTAAGTGTTTTTTTAAACATATCCCATTACATTCTTATATCGCCATTACATTCCTCATAAATTAAAAAACAAAGCGCTATGAACTTTTATTTTTAATAAATGCCAGTAGATTATTTATTGAATCAAGATTACTCGGTATCATTTCATCCGGACCCACCTTAATCGATAACGCTTCACCCATAAAATAGATCAACTCCAGTATCCCCATTGAATCAAGTATTCCGCTATCAAGAAATGAATCAGCGTTATTTAACTTACTCTGATCATCTGTAAATAAATAATTTTCAAGAATATAATTTCTTAACAACTGTTCTGTATTCGCTGCAACTTCATTCATTTTATTTTCCTGCATTTTATTTACTGGTTTACCTGTTAATTTATAAACTGATCTATAACAACCTGGGTTGACAAAATACCAATCAGTGCCTGCGATTCCGAAACTGATAAACTTCTTCCCGTATCTGCTTTTTTTAATAAAAACCCGACTTTGCCACTATCAAACAAACCATTCTTATCTAACGCTGCAGGGCTTAGGTAATCACGCAATTCTTCACCCAGGCACTTGCCGGTCATTGCCTTCATATCTGGCGCCCGGTAAGGCTGCTTATGTCTGTAAATTATCTCTTCTGGCAAATAACGTGCCATTGATTTTTTCAGTATATTTTTTTCATTCAGACCTTTCATTTTATACTTCGGGGGAATACGGTTGGCATACTCGATAACGTTATGATCCAGAAATGGAAACCGCCCTTCAACCGAATTCATAGACAACATCCGATCCCCCTGTGAAGACAGAAGATATCCAGCCATCAATGACTTTGATTCGATATACTGAGCACGATTAAAGCGATGCATATTTTTTAATTTATCCGGCAATGAATTCAGCATGACTTCTAGCGATTTCCCACTCAACTCATCATTAAGAGCAGGTGAATAAAACTGCTTGGCTTTTGCAGTCGTTGTCCAGCGAGGCAGATGTGAAAAACAGATATTATCCGGCTCATCCAGCGCCTCCCCGAAAAATTTTTTTAGATAGGTTGCCTGTCCTTTACCTGGCAATGTTAAATACGGATACAATTTTTTTAATAACAGGGGTCTAATATTCGAGTCGGTATTGACTGACCAGAAATGCCTGACCTTGGCTTCTTTAAAAATATCATAACCACCCAGCACTTCATCTGCCCCTTCACCGGTTAATACAACTTTATAATGACGGTTATGCACCAGAGAAGACAAAAGTCCCATTGGAACCGGTGCAGTTCTTAAGATGGGTGATTCAGTATGATATAGTGTTTGTTTGAAATTTTTGGCGATATCTTCAGTCGCTACCATTAAGTGACTGTGTTCGGCCTGCAGGTGCCTGATTAACAGTGACTGATATTGTTTTTCATCAAATTGACTATCGCTAAAGTTTAGCGAGAAAGTTCTTAGCGGCACATTTGTATAATGATGAATCATTGCGACCAGTACTGAGGAATCCAGGCCACCTGACAAATACGCTGCAACGGGCACATCTGCTCTTAATCGAATTTTTACAGCGTCAATAAGTAATTCATGCAACTCTTCAGCCTGTTGCTCTTCACTGCACGTCCAGAAGTCCCTGGTATTAAATTGCCAGTCCCAGTACTGATATTTTTGTATTTTATTATTTTCTAAAACAATTACCTGCCCCGGCGACACTTCAAAAATATTTTTAAAAAATGTATCAGGACTTACCGGTGCCCAGAAAGTAAATATCTGATCGAGCGCTTCCCTGTTAATTGCAAATCCATTTTTCAGTGCCGGTTTTAATGCTTTTATTTCACTGGCAAAAATTAAACTAGCATTTTCCTGGGTGTAATACAGTGGGCAAATACCAACCCTGTCTCTCACTAATACAAATCGCCTGTTGTTATCATCCCACAGACCAATAGCAAACTGACCATTAAGTTGCTGTACAAAATCCAGCCCATATTCCTGATACATATGAATAATGACTTCAGTATCAGACTGCGTTATAAACTTATGGCCCTTATTAATTAAATCTTCACGCAACTCAATGTAATTAAAAATTTCACCATTAAAAACCAGTGAAATATCACCCGCCGGACTGTGCATGGGCTGATGTCCATTTGCAATATCAATGATACTAAGTCGTCGATGAGACAGGCCCACACCCGCTTTACAATAAGTACCACTATCATCCGGCCCTCGGTGCGATAACCTGTCTGCCATTGCGCTAAGCACAGATTCTTTGATCTGACCTGTTATTCTGGACGACGACTGAATAACCCCTGCTATACCACACATAAACTTTCCCTGAGAGTCCAGTCATTGCTCATGACTTTTTTCACCACCACGCTTTTATCATTTACACCATGTAATAAACTTAATTAATTTATATACTGAGCAAGTTGATAGACATCAATTTATATGTATAAACAGGAATTTAACCCCCTCTGATCGATGATGTAGTTTTTATATAATGAACGGAGGTTTCAGTTTTGTTCGTGCAGGCGTGTGAAAAAGTGTTTACAGCGATCGCTATGTTGCATTTAAATCCTGGTTAATCAAAAAGCTGATCAAGCCAGGTATTGCTTATGTTTTTATGCGCGTTTTTTTGATTTAATTTACGGACCCAAATGGCTGTTAAGATTTATCAGCTCACAACTTTATCAGCCCCCAGCTTTATCAGCACCTAAAGCCAGACTCAAAAACCGCGCGGTGATATCCACCGCCGATATCACCTTACTGTATTCCATGCGCGTAGGCCCGATCACCCCGAGCACCCCAAGCGTTTGCTCTTTTGTGCCATAGGGGACTGAAATCACACTGAAATCTTCAAGCCCTTCGATGCCCGCTTCCGAGCCGATAAACACCTGCATATCATCTGCCTGAATACAACGATCTAGCAAACCCAGCATATCCCGTCTGTTTTGAAACACCTGAAACAGCTGTTGCAGCTGATTGGCATTATCACTTTCATTAAAACGAATTAGATTAGCCTGCCCCTGTAAGCGATAGCTTTCGTTATCGTTATTGGGTTTCAATGCCTGGTCCGCCAGATTCACCGCCGCCGCCATCAGCTCATCCACCTGAGTTCTGGCGTGTTGCATTTCTTTGACCAGCAGCGCCCGTATCTGAAAAATATCCTTGCCCATAAAATGCTGGTTGAGGTAATTGGAAACTTTGATCAATTCATCCTGGGTGTAATCTTTATCTACATGCACAATGCGGTTTTGTACGTCTTTTTCATTAACCACTAATATCGCTAATATTTTTTTATCCGGCAGGGATAAAAATTCAATGCGGCGCAAATGGAGCTGACCACTTTTTGGCAGGGTAATCACCCCCGCCATCTGGGTAATGTCAGACAATAAACTATTCGCCATATTGATTAGCCTGTCTTTATCCTGATCCGCATTTAACTGGAGTTTTAATTTTTCTCTGATCGCATTTTCTATTGGACTGTATTCCAGCATCGAATCCACGTACATGCGAAAACCCATATTCGTGGGCACACGGCCGGCGGAGGTGTGGGGGGCAGAAACCAGCCCCATTGAATCGAGGTTGGCCATTACATTGCGAATAGTGGCGGTGGAGATATTTAGACCCGCGGTTTCCGCGAGGGTTTTGGAGCCGACCGGTGCACCCTCATCAACATAGCAGTTGATTAAGGTTTTTAATAAATATTGTGACCGCTCATTGAGTGGCTTTGTGATTAAGGGTGATTTATCGGAGTGATTCGACATGCGTATATTGTAGGGCGGAGCGGGCGACGGATCCACCCCCGCCTGCTCCATCCTACTTTTCGATAGCTATAATGCTTTTAAGTGGCCGTTTTCAATCGTATAAATGGTATCCATTTTTCTGGCTAACTCCATATCATGGGTGACCACAATCAGGCTGGTTCCAAACTCCTTGTTTAATCGCAATAGTACCTGCATCACCTGCTCTGCTGTGGCTTTATCCAGATTACCCGTGGGCTCGTCTGCACAGATACAACGGGGCTCATTAATGACTGCTCGGGCAATGGCCGCGCGTTGGCGTTCACCGCCGGAAAGCTCCGCGGGTTTGTGATAGCGGCGGCGGGTCATGCCAACTTTATCAAGTAACATACCCGCTTTATTGATGGCCTGTGACGGACTTGTGCCACGAATCAGTGCGGGCATCGCGACATTTTCTTCGGCGCTAAATTCCGCCAGCAAATGATGAAACTGGTAAACAAAACCCATGTAATTATTACGCACCCGGCAACGCTCTTTTTCAGAGATCTGCACCAGATCTTTTTCGTCGATAAACACCTGCCCCGAGGTCGGTTTATCCAGCCCGCCGAGCAAATGTAACAGGGTGCTTTTGCCGGAACCGGAAGCGCCCACAATAGCAACTTTTTCACCGGCTTTTACAGTGAGGTTGATATTTTTTAATATTTCCAGCCGGGAGCCACCGCCTTCTTTAAAGGTCATGCATAAATTCACCGCCTCCATCACAATAGGCGATCCGGTGCCGAGGGGAAAAATTTGTGATTCTGAAAAAGGATCAAGTGCGGACATTATTCGTACCTCAGGGCATCGGCGGGCTGAATACGCGCAGCTCGGTAAGCGGGATAGATAGTCGCCAGCACTGACAGGCCAAATGCTGATAAGGTATAAGTGAGTACATCAGACAAATGTAAATCTGATTTTAACTCGGTAATGTAATACACATCCGCGGGTAAAAATTTGGTCTGCATTAAGCCTTCAATAAATCCGACTATTTCATTAACATGTAAAGCCACCGGCACGCCGATAGCCACACCCAGCATGGTACCCACCAGACCGATGACCACGCCCTGCACAATAAACACCCACATTAAACTATTGGGCGTCATGCCGATGGTGCGCAAGATAGCAATATCCGCCTGCTTTTCATTCACCGTCATAACCAATGTGGAAATAATATTAAATGCAGCCACCGCAACAATCAGCAGTAAAATAATAAACATCACCACCTTTTCAGTTTTTAATGCTTTAAATAAATTACTGTGCATTTTGGTCCAGTCCCGCACCCAGTAATCTTCACCGATGTTTTTTTCTAGTTCATGGGTAACCTGATAGGCATTAAACATATCGTCTAACTTCAGACGCACGCCTTCAACCTTGTCCCCCATACTGAATAATTTTTGTGCATCCTGCATGTGCACAATCGCCATCGAGCGATCAAACTGGTGCATGCCCGCTTCAAAAACGCCCACCACGGTAAAGCGTCGCAGGCGAGGCATCACCCCTAGCGGGGTTACATTGGCCTGGGGTGTAATAACTGTAATTTTTTCGCCTTCGAATACCCCCATGGCATTGGCCAGTTCTCTGCCTAAAATGATGCCGAAGCGGCCGGGTTTTAAATCCGTGAGTCGGCCGGATACGACCTTGTCGCCAATTTCAGACACACCGATTTCCTGCTCCGGTAATACGCCGCGAATAATGGCACCGCTCACCCGGTTACGGTTACTTAACATGGCTTCATTTTGAGTGAAGGGAGCCGAGTCAACGACCCTGGGATTTTTTGCGACTTTTATTTGAATAGATTGCCAGTCGGTGAGCTTACCATCCTGACCGCTCACCGTGGCGTGGGCGGTCATGCCCAGGGTGCGCTCACGCAACTCTTTACCAAAACCATTCATTACGGAGAGCACAACAATGAGTGCCGCAACACCCAGAGCAATACCCAGCATGGAAATTAAAGCGATAAATGACACAAAACCATTACGACGTTTGGCGCGTGTGTATCTAAGGCCGATATAAAGCTCTTTCGGTCTAAACATAATTGATTAGGGATTCTTAAATTTTTATTCGTTTATATTGATTATTTTACAATCAAAAAAATATAACCTAGCGGTTACACACTTAAAGCTTAACGGGAATTGCCCTGTCTATGCTCAATCCCGCCGGGTTAATATTGGCCCGATACGCTAATACTTCTACCCCTTCCTTAACGGCTTCTCTTAAGAGTCGTGCATACTCAGCATCTACTGAATCTGCCGGGGTGACAAGGTTAACATCAGTGCGCATGATTATAAATAGCAGAACCGCCCTATCACCATATTTAAGTTGTTGAATTAACTCACGCAAATGCTTTTGACCGCGCTTTGTAACCGCATCGGGAAAACGCCCCACGCCGTCCTCGGTACTCAGGGTAACATGCTTCACTTCAACATAAGCCAGCCCGCCTGCAAATTTCAATACAAAATCCACCCGACTACCCTCATCCCCATAAGGCACCTCACTACGACACTCATCAAAACCCGCAAGTTCCTTTATCTGGTTATTCAATAAGGCTTCATGGGCTAATTTATTGGTTAAGCCGGTATTAATGCAGGCCAGTACACCGGGGCTCACCTCCACTAATTGCCAGCTATAGGGGTATTTGCGTTTCGGGTTATCCGACACACTTAACCACACATTGGCGCCCGCCGGCATACAACCGGTCATAGCCCCGGTGTTAGCACAGTGGGCGGTGATTTCAGTCCCATCGTCTAGAATAATATCCGCTAAAAAACGTTTATAGCGTTTGATTAATTTGCCTTTAATTAAGGGGGGTGAAAATTGCATTTTAAAACAGCTTACCTTTGGCCTGTGATACGGTGAATTATAATCTATTATTAATGGATAAAATCAAACAGAATTAAACTAAAGGCGCGCACATGAAATTAAATAACAAACGGTTCTGGCTCAGCAGCCTATGTGGATTTTTTATCGCATTATCATCCCTTGCATATGCCAATACCTCCATAAATGAGATGTCAGAGGGCTGTAAATCCTGTGTCAGGGGTTACGACTGTAGCCGCATCAACAAAACATGTAATGCAACCTGCAAGGCTAATTTATACTCAAAAGAAATAGATCTGGATTCCTGTCGGGCAGCCTGCATCGGTAAACTGGAAAGATGTTTACTGGATGCAAATAAAGCCTGCAAGTTTTATTGTGCTGATGGTTAGCATGAAGTTCATATCGACAGAAAACAATTCATTGCCCGCAGGTTAATTCCACTCGACTAGTTCCTGTTAACATTGTATTTAATTATATCTTTCTCAAGTGCTCGTGATAAATCACAGCATTCAATCGGTATCCAGAACTTCAGGCAATGATTTTCCGGTTGCACCTGATGGCGGATTTATATTTAAAAAAGCGGCTATCGTAGGTGCAATATCATAGGGCGTTATTTGCCGGTTAACTTTTTCAGCATCTATTCCGGCCCCTGCAAAAAAAATCGGAACGTAGGTATCATATTTCCAGAGTGAGCCGTGGGTTGATGCCACTGTCAAACCATCAAAATCATTTATAAAAACATTCGGTTCAAAAACCAGATAAATATCACCCGAGCGCTCTACATTATGGTTATTAATGACGGCGCGGGTTAGCATATTATCTGCTAACTTATTGTTTTCCAACTGCGAACTTGATATAGCCATATAGATGCCATCAAGCTTTTTCAACTCTGTCACAAGTAACTTTTCAACCGCCGCTTTATTTAAGCCTTTTTTAGCGATTAATTTATGATCAAGGTAAATATAGGGATGAAAATACGCTTTAATTAATTGCTCACCTACGCCAAAACGTTTTTTCAAAGCACTAATCAGGGGCTTTTTATTAATTAATTTTTTATCAAAATAATGTGGAGCATCGATATTATGCTCATTTAAATAACCCGGCACTTCGGGTTGGCCGTGATCGGCAGATAAAACAATGAGTGTATTTTTTAATCCAACTTTGTTATCGACAGTGGACAGTAACTGACTTAACACTTTATCAAGATGTGCAATATTATCTTCCATTTCCAGACTCGAAGCACCGAATAAATGCCCAACGTAATCTGTTGATGAAAAGCTGATTGCCAGATAATCTGTGATTTCATCTTGACCTAGCTGCTCGTTATCCAGCAATGCCTTCACAAAATCAAGGGTAATTTCATCACCCGCCGGGCTTAACGTTAATTTTGTTGTAAAGTATTTATCACCCTGCTGACCAAATGCGTGAGGAAAAGTAACACCAAAACCAGCGATATCCGTTTCATATTTTCGATCATCTGCATTTGCAAAAATATATTTTTCAGGCTTGTACAATAATGTCCATTTTTTCCCCGAGTAACTGGCGGCTAGCTTTTTTGCATTCCATTTATTCACCCAGTCTGGATATTTATCGTAATAATAATTACTGGTTACAAACTCACCACTGGCTTTTGAAAACCAGAATGCCTTACCCCCGTGACCCGCCATTGAAACTGCACCACGATCTTTTATCGATACCGCAAATATTTTTGATCGCCCTGCAAAATGCGCCACCATTTCATCACTCAAAGTGGACGTTAGTATATTTTCAGGCGATCGACCATCGGCTTTAGCTGTTTTCTGGGTATAATCAATTTCACTTTTATTATCAACATCTGCACCGACGCTAATTAAATGATAATCTTTATCTTCTATGTTATAAACCAGACGATCTTTATGACGATCAAACCAGACATTTCCAACCATGCCATGTATTGATGGCGTTGTACCTGTTGCTAATGATGTGTGGCCAACAATCGTTTCGGTGTTTGCATGCTGGTAATGCGCATTCGTATAATACACACCTTCTTCCATCAAATAACGAAAACCTCGATTACCTAAGATATTATTGAAACGGCCGAGCAAATCACCACGAAGCGCATCAACCGTTATTTGTAGAACCAGTTTGGGGTTTTTAGCTGCTAATGCAATATTTATTGGTAACAGGGTGATTACAAATACTGAGATAACAATAAGTTTTAATATCACACTATGCATTGCCTCTCTCCTATTCCTTAACATTTAAACTGCACAAAAAAACCAGTTAACGAACTAACGATAACTGGTTAAATCTATTAATTAAGAGACAACTATTAATCACTTCCACCATTCGACTGAAGTGTCTCCAGAACTTTATCCAGGCTAAAACTTGCTGCTTTCTGTCGTGGTGGATATTTTTTGAACGTACTCAAAAACTCACCGACATATGCTTGTGCAGGCACCAATAGATAAGCACGATCAATCAACCAGTCATAATAGGTATTCGATGTAATTTGTGCTCGCTCATATGGATCACGACGCAAATTAAATATTAACGGAATACGCAAAGGCACAAAAGGTTCAGACCAGGCTTGTAATGTTGATTCAACACGTTGCTCAAGAAAAATCAGCTTCCAGTCCTGGAAACGAAGAGCAGACAGGTCACCATCATCGGTAAAATAAAAAACTTCCTTACGCGGCGATTTTTTATCTTTGCCCGTTATGTAAGGCAAAAAATTATAACCATCCAGATGCACTTTATATTTGCGCCCAATGGCTTTATAACCTTTTAGTAGTTTATTCTTAACATTGTCTTCACCTGCAGCGGCCAGCAAGGTAGGCAGCCAGTCCATGTGGTGCATAATACCGGTAGACCAACCGCCGGCTTTTATGTGCCCTGGCCAGCGAACCATGGCTGGTACGCGCCAGCCACCTTCCCAGTTAGTATTTTTTTCACCGCGAAAAGGTGTCATTGCAGCATCCGGCCAGGTATTCATATGAGGGCCGTTATCCGTTGAATAAAATACAATCGTGTTATCTGCAATTTTCAGATCATCGAGTTTTTTAAGGAACTGGCCAATATGCATGTCATGTTCAACCATGCCATCAGAATATTCATCCTGACCTGAGATGCCACGCAATTCTTTTTTCACATGGGTGCGAAAATGCATTCGCGTTCCGCTCCACCAGACAAACCAGGGCTTACCCGCCTTACTTTGTTTTTCGATAAAACCCAGAGCCGCTTTAGTGGTTTCATCGTCTATAGTTTCCATGCGTTTTTTAGTGAGTGGACCCGTGTCAGTAATTTTTCCACCGGCAAAACTGTGAATTACACCGCGCGGCCCAAACTTTTTCTTAAAATCCGGATAGTCTTTTGCGTTAGGGTAATCCTCATTTTCCGGCTCTTCTTCCGCATTCAGATGATAGAGATTACCAAAAAACTCATCGAAACCATGATTTGTCGGCAGCATTTCATCCCGGTCTCCCAGATGATTTTTACCAAACTGACCCGTTGCGTAGCCCTGTTTTTTAAGCAGGCCGGCGATCGTCGGATCTTTTGCATTCATGCCTTCCTTTGCACCGGGCAAACCTACTTTAGATAAACCTGTACGAAATACGCTTTGACCGGTAATAAATGAAGAGCGACCCGCGGTACAACTTTGCTCTCCGTAATAATCGGTAAAAGCCAGCCCTTCCTGAGCTATCCTGTCAATATTAGGTGTTTTGTAGCCCATCATGCCATGGGTGTAGTGACTAATATTAGACTGACCAATATCATCCCCCCAGATCACCAGAATATTAGGTTTTTTAGATTTTGCATCAGCAGCAACACTCACACTCAGAAGGCATACTGAAATAAGACTGACAATTTTCATTTTCATCGTTTTTTCCTGTCAATTAGCTATGCTGTTATCTTTAAGGTTTTCAATTACATAAAAAAAATTAATTCAAAGAGACTCCATTACGCTCTGTACGGTACCATAATCTGGACGAACAGTTAATAATTTTTGCGCCATAATACGTGCCGATTTTTTATCCCCCAGTTGCTTATAAAAAGAAATCAGCGCGATCAAACTATCAGCATCACCGGGGTTCACTTTAATTGTTTTTCTCAGTAGTGTGATGGCTTTATTGGTTTGACCTTCATTATTTAATGCCACAGCATATACATAGGCATAACGCGTATTGTCTGGCTGTAGCCGAACCGATTTAGACAATGCATTTAACGCCTTTTTCATTTTTTTCTGACGAATAAAAAATAAACCTAGCGCATGATAGACATCAGCTGCCTGAATGGAATCTTCTGCCGAATATTGCAACGCAAGATTCAACATTTCCTGAACCTTATTTTCAAGTTGCTGCGCTCGATATAAATCCGCCAGATTAATATAAGCACTAACATAACCAGAATCGATTTTCAAAGCCTGTTGATAGTTTTTAATTGCCGCTGCATACCTGCCCATGCGTAAGTTAATTAAGCCCATATTTATATGTGCTTCAGGTCGATCTGCATTAGCAAGTTGAGCCTCCATATACTCAGCAATTGCACTCTTTAAAATTTTCTGTTGCTGATCAGATAACATATTTTTCGGTGTAATCGACATGATTCTAGCCGCTTCAATACGAACAGCCAAAACCGGGTCACTTAACAAATGAAAACCCAACCGTAAACGCGTTGTTAAATCAAATTTATCCAGGGTATGCAGTGCAGATAAGCGCACCAGATCATTTTTATCTGACAACAGTTTTTGCGTAACCAATGTTGTGATTCTACCAGGAAAATCTTGCAACATGTAGGCTACTGTTGCCCGGGCAATTGAGGGAATTTTAGGTGACGCTGCAACCGCTGCCAGGTCCTGCCCGACACCGGGCTTAAAGTGTTGAGCTTCAAAGAGTGTTTCACCAAAATGCCAACCGGGGGGCCAGCGCTTACCATACCAGCCTTGCATTTTTTTATTCGCCCATTGTACTGTTTTAGTTTTATGGCATTGATTACAGGCATTGGGTGTTTTTAACGACAAAGATAGATCAGGTCGTGGAATACGAATACTATGATCATGACGCCCATCAACGCCCATATATATCGTTTGCGGCATGTGGCACTCAACACAACTGGCACCTTCACTGTCTTTGCTGTGAAAATGATGCGATGACTTATCGAACTTATCTGCCGCATGACATTGCAAGCAAACATCATTACCGTTTGCCCGTAGATTTAAACTATGGGGTTCATGACAGTCACTACAGGTAACCCCCTTATGATACATTTTACTCTGTACAAATGAACCGTAGACATAATCCTCATTCTTTATTTGCCCATCAGGATAATATAAAAATTCGGTTAATAAAGCCGGCTGATAATTATCTAATAGCGGTTTATCATGAGCATAATGCTGGCTAATGGTATTACGACGAGAATGACATCGGGCGCAAATTTCAATTTCAATATCTGTATTTTTAATTTTGCTACGAACTGAATTTCCTGAATCTGCATTCAAATTCCAGCTAACACCCGATCGCTCATGAAAAGCAACCACCAGCCCCTTATCTTTATTATGCTGTTCCCAACCTTTGGTTTTATTTGCCCAGTCAACATGAATTGATGCGGGGCCATGACAGGCTTCACAGGCTACATTTATTTCAGACCAGCTGGTTTTAAAACGATTACTTTCTATATTGTAGTTTTTTTCAAGATGCGTTGAGTGACAGTCTGCACACATAAAATTCCAGTTTTGATCAGCACCGGTCCAGTGCAACCGATTATTGTGCGTGACATTTTGATCTGCATATAAATGATACCAACGCTGCCCGCCTTTTGCAGCAGGCCGTGAATCCCATGCGATACCTAATGCCTGTAGTCGGCCGCCGGGTAATTCAATTAAATATTGCTGTAATGGCTCAACACCGAAAGTGTATTTAATTTGAAAGTTCTGTAATTTTCCAGTTGGGCCATCTGTATTGACAAAAAACTGTTCGCCTTTTTTAAAAAAAGTTGAGGTTATTTTGTAATATGTAAATTTCTGATTATTGAAATTACCTAACACCGTTTTAGTATTCGCATGTTGCATTGCACGATCATGATGGGAGCCTCGCCAGGCTTTTGTCTGTTGCTGATGACATTGCACACAGACTGAAACGCCAACAAATTCAGCTTTTTCGCTATCGGCTAATATTGAACCCGATACGAACAAAAAAACAGTTAACACCCAAAGCTTAATAGTTAATTTTTTTATGGAGTTTTTTAGCATTCAACATTCTAATACCCATAGCCTGGTTATTACAATTATTTTTTGGATGCCTGGAAAAATGCCTGAATAATATCCTGAATAATATCCTGAATAATAGCCTGAAAAATCTGGCAAATTATCACTTAACGGTCAGAATCTAGTGTAAGCCGCATTAAGACATACTGTGATAGTAATAGCGATAGTCATAGCCATAACTCTGATTCACATTAATTTCTTCTCACTAGTGTCCCGTTAAGAAAATTGAATATGGCCTAAAATCGTCGCGTGTCACACTTTTATTGGTTTTTATTTATTAACGACATGAAATTAGAGGAACAAAATAATAATAGATAATGATTTAAACCGTCATCCCCGAATGCTTGTGTCGGGGATCCAGCGGCCTTATGTACTGTAAAGACACTGGATTCCCGGCACAAGCATTCGGGATAAAACCGTATGGAACGGTTTTGAACAGGCTTGCCTGGCCCAAGGGGCGAAGGGCGGGGGCGAAGGGCAGGAGCCCGTAGTAATGACGACACTTTTTAAGTTAACGGGACATATATGATTTCTTCTAATAAAAAAGGGTGCTTATTATAAGCATCATTCAGATTAATAAACTAAATCAGCCGATTTCGTTTAAGGATGCTCTGATAAGCATGGTTAGAATTAGGCACTTTTAGCCAGCCTGAAATAACCAGACTTGATCAGAGTATCCTTAACTAATTTTTCCAGGATAATCCGCGATACCCGGGTTATCTTTAATCCCTACCAGAGTCGGGTGATTAATTTTAGGTAAACGCAATACATTGTCTTTGCCACGATTCTTTATTATATAATCGTGAACAACATCCCACATCAGACGTCCATCGGGTGCCTTGCCCACCGATGCCCAGCCGGCAACTTTATAGATTTGCTCAGGATCAATCGCGTGGCCGTTATCCAGTTTTGCATCTGTAATCCGCTGGTACAAAGGTTTTGATGGATCAATCGTATAATCCATTCCACCGATCCGCACCATGTCACCACCGGACTGTAAATAAGGGTCAACATCAAACAGGTTATCCGCAACACCTTCGAGTATGCGTAATAAATCAAGCCCAGTCATTTCAGACACATAGGTTTCACCGTAGGTAATTGCACACTGGGTCATTACATCTTCCATGGTAATCCAGTCACCTTTTAAGGTAGTCGTGCCCCAACGCACACCCGCCGACATTGCCACATCCGCGCCATATTCTTCACGCAGTGCATTACATAAAATCTGATCCCAGGTTCCCATAAAATTACCGCGGCGATATAATAAACGATCCGCAATAGCGAGTTTTTCTTCAAGTATTTCCCTGTAGGTTTTACCCACACGACTTTCATTATAGAAGTGTTTCTGCGCCCGGCTTTCTACAATATTTTTATCGTAAACCGTATTGCGCATCTGGTCTAAATACGCCTGCATTTCTTTATCTGGATTTATCCAGTCAGTGATTACCGGCAGCATTTTGTAATCCATGGATTTGATTTCACCATTTTGAATATCAAAATCCATCACACCGACAAACTTACCATTAGAACCCGCGTTAGTGACCAGGCAGGTACCACCGTCTACATTTTTCACTTTGATTGGCTTTGGAATACCATCGTGTGTGTGACCACCAAATACCGCATTTAAGCCAGGTACACGTTCCGCCATTTTAATATCCACATCCATACCATTATGGGATAACAGCACAATTGCATCGGGCTTTTCTTCTGCTTTAATGGTTTTAACCAGCTCTATCATATCGTCTTCGCGCAGACCGAAAGACCAGTCAGGGAAAAATTCCTGAGGGTTTGCATTGGCCGTACGTGGAAAGGCCTGACCCACGATACAAATACGTGCACCGTTTATTTCCTTAATCACATAGGGACGGAAAGCCAGACCCTTTTCTTCATCATACAAACCACTACCATCAAATTTTTCAACCAGTGCCGGGTACTCATCGCCAAACAGGGAATCATCTTTAACCCGTACATTCTGACCAATGAAATCACCTTTAAATAAAGCCACATTACTCAGCACTTCATTTTCTTTATAGGTGAATTCCCAGTGACCCACCATCACATCGAGGCCCATAATATTTGAGGCTTCCACCATATCAACACCACGTGTCCATAATGCGGTGCCTGAACCCTGCCATAAATCACCACCGTCAATCGTGATGGTATTCTGCTTACCACCCGCGGTTTGACGCAGCTGATTTAATAATGTTTTAATTTGTGCAAAGCCACCGGTTTTACCAAAATTTTCCGCTGCTTGCTGGAAATCTAAATAGGTGTATGCGTAGGACTCTGCGGAATCCGGGCCATAACCCATCGCGGTTAACAAGCGGTTACCCACCAGATGAGGCGGACGACCATAGGCATCACCTACACCCAGGTTCACATTAGGCTCTCTGAAATACACCGGATTTAACTGGCCGTGCACATCAGTGATATGCAAAATACGCACATTACCTTTCATGGGTAAATCGTAAAAGCCCTGCGGCATAGCATAGGGGTTTGCAGCCTCAGCCTTAGTCTGAGCCTCAGTCTGTACAGGTGCAGAAGTAGAACTGGATTTATCTGAACAAGCTGTCATTGAAGGCATCGTTGCTGTTGCTGCGGAAGCTCCCAGAATTTTCAGGAAGGTACGTCTATTTAAAAATGGCATGGTTATTTCTCACCTAAATTGTAGGGTGGTTGCTATAAAGTCGGTTTCAAAGGTCCGTGTGAAAAATGTGTCCAATACTGCTCTCATGAGCTATTGTAATAGTGCAATGAATGCTTATAATTCTAGTCGCTAATAGTAACCAGTATTCCCTTTTTTTTCAAATGCTTAGAAATTCCCCTCTCTACCACATTGCAATCTGTAAAATGCATTTTGCAATTGCCCTGTATTTTCTATCAGCTGTTTTCGTCGCGCAGTATAGCATTGCTGATATTGTAAAACCTGCACTCATTGAAATAAGCGTATATACAGACGGACATTACCGTGTAGAGCTGCGCGCCAGCATCGAAGCGATGATGACCGGCATAAACTCAAAATACAAAAACACCAAAGATGCCCCCAATGCTGATGCTTATGATGAGCTCAGGGCATTGCAACCTGCACAACTCAGGCAAAAATTTATTCAGTTTGAACCTGAGTTATACCAGGAAATTCAGCTCAAGTTTGATGAACAAGCGGCAGATTTTAAAGTAACCGATATTCAGATCCCGCTGCCAGGCTACACCAAAGTCCCAAGAACCAGCATTATTGTATTAGAAGGAAAAGTATCCCGGCAGGCAAAGCAACTCAGCTGGTACTACCCTGCACGCTTTTCAGATAATGCGGTGCGGGTTAGACAGGTTGATGAAGTGAATGAAAAATGGCACTGGTCGCGCTGGCAGTGGTTGCGCAAGGACCAGCCGAGCAAGACGTTTTCACTGCAAGACGTTTTCACCGAGCCAGGCGTATTTGACGTCATTAGCGAATACACCGTGGCTGGATTTGAGCATATTATTCCCAAAGGCCTGGATCACATTTTATTTATACTGGGTATTTTTCTGCTCAGTACAAAACTTAAAACCCTGGTCATGCAGGCCACCATGTTTACCCTGGCCCATTCTATTACGCTCAGTCTTTCAATGTTTAATGTGGTGAGTTTACCCGCCAGTATTGTTGAGCCGCTAATTGCTTTATCCATAGCGTATATCGGCATAGAAAATATTTTTGCACACAAACTCAAAACCAGCCGACTGGCATTAGTGTTTGTGTTTGGTTTATTACACGGTCTGGGATTTGCGAGTGTGCTGGCAGAATTTGGTATGCCGGAAAGCGCCTATGCTACGGCCTTAATCAGTTTTAATATTGGCGTTGAAATGGGTCAACTGGTCATTTTAACCAGCGCCTTTTTTGGCATTACCTACTGGTTTAAAAATAAACAGCATTTTCATAATTACATTACTGTGCCCGGGTCGGTGATGATTGGGGTGACGGGTTTGTACTGGACCTGGGAGCGGTTTAGTTGGGTGGCAGTTTTGGGTTGAGATTAAAAGCCGTTTTGTCCGCAAATGAACGCTAAAAAACGCAAATAGCGCACGGGGTCGGAGTCAAATTTGATTTTTAGATAGACTGCAACCTGAGAAAATTCCAGATCAAATTTGATCTCCAATCCCTTATATAAACACCTAAGGATACTCTGATTTAAGTATGGTTAGAATTAGACTGAGAAAAAATGGCTTGTATATTTCACGAAGTGAGGCGTAATAGTCACTCTATTGCAACGACCTTCGGGGAAAATACAAGCCATTTTATCCAGCCTAAAATAATCAGACTTGATCAGAGTATCCCTAAATACATTTGCGTGTATTTGCGCTCATTTGCGGACAAACTGCTTTTATCTTTTAAAAAGCACACGATACCCCAGCAACAAACTCAAGATCACCAGCATCACACCCGGCACTAAATAGTCCGCTTTGACCATCATAAAATAATGCAGCAACGCCAGCATAGACACCGGATAAACGACTTTATGTAAACGCCCCCAGTTTTTCTTCAGGCGTTTCATCATGGCGTTGGTTGATGTCAGTGCCAGTGGCACTAATAATAAATAGCAAACAAACCCAATCGTAATAAATGGACGTTTAATTATATCTTTTACGATATCCTGCACACTGAAAAACTGCTCGAACCAGATATAACTGAGAAAATGCATACTCACATAAAAGAAGGTAAACAGACCAATCATACGGCGATAACGAATTAGCCAGTTTTGTTTAAAAATTTTTCGCGCCGGGGTAACAGCTAAACCCGTTAATAAAAAATAAATCCCCCAGTCACCCAGCGTGCGGATCATTTCTTCTACAGGATTTGGGCCTAAATTATTATTCACCGCATTCATTACGAGTAATGCAAAGGGCATTAAACATAAAACAAAAATGAGTGGTTTAAAAAAACTGACGCCAGGGATTTTCTCTTTTAACAACATATATAAATTATTTTTTAAAACGCTTTCCAATTGTAGCTCCTGGTTCACTTTGTTTTATTTCGCCTTTTTTCAAAAGAGAAAGTTTTTAAATCCCCCTCAGTAGCATGATTTATTAATATAGTGATCTTGAACTTTCACTACATTATCTGTACTCCCGTTTTTCTAAGGGGGAGGCTTTTGCTCCCCTCTTAGTAAAAGAGGGGCTGGGGGAGATTTGGCTTTTTCACAATATCTCACACAACTTTCGTGTTTGATAATCTGAATGTTTTTAAATCCCCCTCAGTAGCATGATTTATTAATATAGTGATCTTGAACTTTCACTACATTATCTGTACTCCCGTTTTCCAAAGGGGGAGGCTTTGCTCCCCTCTTAGTAAAAGAGGGGCTGGGGGAGATTTGGCTTTTTCACAATATCTTACACAACCTTCGTGTTTGATAATCTGAATATTTTTAAACCCCCTTCAATCTTCCTTTTTCAAAGGAGAGAGCTTTGCTCCCATCTTAGTAAAATTAAGGGACAGGGTATTTAAAAATATTTCCGCAAATTCATACCCTTATAAAGATGCGCAACCTGCTCGCCATAGCCATTATAAATACGGGTTTTAGTTTTCGGATCCCAGAAATTAGAGCCCAGTGCACGTTCCGTCGCCTGACTCCATCTCGGGTGATCCACCAACGGATTTACATTTGAATAAAAGCCGTACTCTGTTGGCCCGGTGACATTCCAGGTGCACACCGGCTGATGCTCTGTGAAGGTGATTTTGACAATCGATTTAATATTTTTAAACCCGTATTTCCACGGCACCACCAGACGAATCGGCGCACCATTTTGATTTGGCATATCATGGCCATAAAGTCCCACCGCCATAAATGCTAACGGATTCATCGCCTCATCCATTCTTAAACCATCACGATACGGCCAGTCTAAAACTCTGCGCACCTGTCCTTGCATTTGCTTCGGGTCGTATAACGTTTCAAACTGAACATACTTTGCTTTCGATGTGGGCTCAAAACGTTTTAACATTTCCGCCAGTGAAAAGCCTACCCAGGGCACCACCATTGACCAGGCTTCAACACACCTGAAACGATAAACGCGTTCCTCAATTTGCGCCTGTTTTAAAATATCTTCCAGATGAAAAGTACCGGTTTTATTCGCTTCACCGGCAACCGTAATTGACCATGGATCGGTTTTAAATTGTGTTGCATTTTTTGCTGGATCTTTTTTACCCGTGCCAAATTCGTAAAAATTATTGTAGGTTGTTGCATCTTTAAAGGAGGTAAGCTTTTCGTCTTTACCGTAGGCGGTTTTTATTAAGCCGGGAAAATCATTGCCATAGTCAGATGATTTTGCAGATGCGGGTAAACTCAAGCCCCCGGCCCAGGCGGCCCCGGCTAAAATACCAGACTGTTTAATAAATTCCCGACGGTTAAGATAAGCGGTTTCAGAAGTAATTTCTGAAGATTTAATAGCCTGCTTTGATGTGGATTTTATGATGATGCTCATGGGGCGACACTCTGGGGGGTTAAAGCTAATCTGTAGTCTATTGACTTGAGTATAGTTTATTAGTTCAAAAGCAAATCCCCCTCAGTAGCATGATTTATTAATATAGTGATCTTGAACTTTCACTACATTATCTGTACTCCCGTTTTTCAAAGGGGGAGGCTTTTCGCTCCCCTCTTTGTAAAAGAGGGGCTGGGGGAGATTTTGCCTTTATCACATTATTTGCACCGCATTCGTGATTAATAATCTGAACGTTTTCAAATCCCCCTCAGTAGCATGATTTATTAATATAGTGATCTTGAACTTTCACTACATTATCTGTACTCCCGTTTTTCAAAGGGAGAGGCTTTTATTCCCCTCTTTGAAAAAGAGAGAAATAAATATAATGCTATAAAATATCAGATTCATAGTAATCAATAATCCAGGGCACCTCTGATCAAGTAACGCGGAGATTCATCCACTACTTATCCCAAATACACCCGTCCCCAAGCGCATCAAGCCTGCCCCGATGCAACGCCAGCTCATCAACATTTGCGCGAATCACATTAATTTGCGGGCGGTTACTGTCCACCCGTTTAATTGGGCTGACATTGCTTGCGCTCGCTGAGCCATCGGCATTCTGCGCACTTCCCAATGCCAGCATTTCCTGCCCGCCGGTCATCCTCAGAAAAACTTCGGCTAATAATTCCGAATCGAGTAAGGCCCCGTGTAACTCACGCCGGGCATTATTTACCTCGTAACGCTTACACAGAATGTCCAGATTATTTTTTTGCCCCGGGTGTTTTTTGCGCGCCATCACCAGGCTGTCGGTAATGGTGCAGTGGTCACTCACCTTACCCCACACCGGGTCTAATATAGCGAGTTCGTTATCGAGAAAACCAATATCAAACGGGGCATTGTGAATAATCAGTTCTGCACCATTAATGAACTTGATAAAGTCTTCAACAATTTCACCAAAGCGGGGCTTATCCGCCAGAAACTCGGTACTGATGCCGTGCACTTCAAATGCACCCTCGTCACTTTGCCGGTCCGGCTGAACGTACTGGTGATAGGTATTTTCGGTGATTTTGCGATTGATGATTTCAACGCAACCGATTTCGATAATGCGGTGTCCCTGGGAGGGCTCCAGGCCGGTGGTCTCTGTGTCTAGTACGATTTGCCTCATGTTTGAAAAGATGGTCTTATGACTTACGACTAAAGACTATCAACCCCCTTATTCGCCAGCTCATCTGCTTTCTCATTACCCTCATGCCCTGAATGACCTTTTACCCACTGCCAGTCCACCTGATGCTTTTCTCTAGCGCTATCCAGACGCTTCCACAGATCAACATTTTTCACCGGTTTTCTAGCGGCGGTCTTCCAGCCCCGCGCCTTCCAGTTACAAATCCACTCAGTAATGCCCTGCATGACGTATTTTGAATCCGTGTACAACACCAGCTCACAGGGACGGGTTAATGATTCCAGCCCCATAATGGCCGCCATTAATTCCATGCGATTATTAGTGGTGTTATCTTCACCGCCAAACAATTCTTTATCGTGTTCGCCAAATCGCAGCCACACACCCCAGCCACCCGGGCCCGGGTTACCGCGACAGGCACCGTCGGTATAGAGTTCTATTTTATCAATATTCATGCGCCACGATAGTACCTGAAATATACGTTAATGAAACTCAATTTCCATTTAATTAATTGAGAAATATTTCAAGCAATATCAGATTGAATGATTTACACTCTGGAATACTATTTAACATATTAACTCCATCATTAGAAAAAGAAGATAACTTGCTGAAATTAAAGACTTTTAACATACAAAACTGCACCTTTCGCAAACCGCTTATTGCGGTATTTTTAAGCCTATTCCTAAGCGCCTGCATACCAAACGACTCAACTCGCCCGGACGGTGCCGGCAATCAGCCTGAAAAAACCCCTGCGCAAATAGCCCAGGATGAAAAGGTTAAACAGCTTTTTAACAGTGCCTATATCGCCGCCGAGCAGGAACTGGAAGACGAAATGTTCGCCATCAAACCGGCGGATTACACCCCTGAGCCCATGCCTGATATCTGGAACCGGGTACGCAGCGGTTTTAGTATTGCCGATACTCAGGACAATGCCCGCTTAACCGCCGAGCTCAAATGGTATGCCAAACACCAGAAATATTTAGATCGGGTTGTGGAGCGCGCCGGGCCTTTTTTACACTATGTATTAAATGAGGCGGAAAAGCGCCAGCTCCCCACCGAGCTGGTGCTGCTGCCCATCGTTGAAAGCGCCTACCAGACCTTTGCCTATTCCCACGGCCGCGCCTCGGGTATCTGGCAGTTTATACCCTCCACCGGCAAAATTTATGGCTTAAAGCAAAACTGGTGGTATGACGGTCGCCGGGATGTTTACGCCTCTACGCAGGCCGCGCTGAAATACCTGGAAAATTTAAACCGTGAATTTAAGGGTGACTGGTTACATGCACTGGCGGCCTATAATTCCGGCTCCGGCACCGTGCGCCGCGCGATTCGCAAAAATAAAAAACGCGGCAAGCCAACGGATTTCTGGAACCTGAAACTGCCCAAGGAAACCCAGGCCTATGTACCCAAGCTCCTCGCACTTAAACGCCTGATCGCTGATCCAGCCGCCTATGGAATAAGCCTCAATTGCGTGGATGACATTCCCTACTTTGAAGCCGTGGATATTAATACCCAGCTGGATTTAGCTATGGCCGCTGATATGGCAGAAATAGAACTGGATAAACTCTACCAGCTTAACCCCGCATTTAACCACTGGGCCACCGCGCCCTATGGCCCCCACCGTCTGTTGATTCCGGTGGATAACGCACAAACCTTCAAACAAAATCTGGCGTTGGTACCAAAAGCTGAACGCATTAAATGGAAGCGCCATAAAATTAAGGAAGGTCAGACCCTCAGCCACATTGCCGACCGCTATTCCGTTTCAGTTAAAAGCCTGCAGCGACTTAATCATTTAGGCTCAAACAGTATTCGTGCGGGCAAGTATCTGGTAATCCCCGTATCCAGCCGCAAACTGTCTGACTATAATTTGACCGCCTATCAGCGCAAGAAAACCCTGCAGAATATTCGCCGTAAAGGCATAAAAGTAACTCATATTGTGCAGCCTGGCGATACCTTCTGGGACTTGTCCCGCACCTATAAAGTAAACTCACACAGCATTGCCCGCTGGAATGGCATGGCGATTCGCGACCCCCTGCGTGAAGGTCAGAAACTGGTTATCTGGACAAAATCACCTGGTAATAATCTGGCAAATAGTCCGGGCAACAAAAACGCTAACCATGGCAGAAATACCATTCAACGAATTTCCTATCGGGTACGCAATGGCGATTCGCTTTATTTAATTGCACAAAAATTTAATGTGGGCATCAGTGACCTTAAACGCTGGAATCGCTTTAGTAGCAAGTATTTACAGCCCGGCCAGAAAATTAAATTATATGTTGATGTGACCCGTCAGGCGGGTAACGGTTGAATCTGTACACAAAACATTTACAGCTAAACTTTTTTTGCCTGATAAATTTTTTGCACAGAAAATCAGTACACATAAGTAATGAAATAAGAATCAATTTATAGGCTTAAAATAAAAACCACTGCGGACAAAGCGCCCACAATCCAAGGATACAAATGAGCGAACAAATTGACGTTTCCCTGCTCGCACGCTACCAACCACTGGATGCCCTTAACCCTGAAAATCTTCAGGCGGCGTTAAAACAACTCGAAATAAAAAAACTCGCTGCAGGCGAAACCCTGTTTAAAAAAGGCGACGCGGATACAGTTCAGTACTATTTACTTAAAGGTGAAATAGACTTACACAGTGAATCTGCTGTTTTAAAAACCATTAAGAGCGGCACCGAGGACAGTTTTAATGCCATTGTGCACATACTGCCTCGCACTATCACCGCGATTGCAAAAAACCGACTGTGTTCTTTTTACGATTGATGCAAACCTGGTTGACGTTATGCTCACCTGGGATCAGACCGGCAATTATCAGATCGCCGAATTTGGTGTTGGCAACATTAATGGTGGTGATGACTGGATGACACGCATTTTACAAACCGAAGCCTTTCACCGAATTCCGCCGGCCAACATTCAGGCGATTTTTATGCGCATGGAATCACTGCCGGTAAAAGCCGGGGAAAAAATCGTTGCACAGGATGATGACGGTGACTTTTTTTATATTATAAAAAAAGGCAGAGCACTGGTTACTCGCTCATTACCCAATCAACCCCAAAACAGTCAATCCCTGAACAGTCAATCCCAGAACAGTCAATCTCAGGGCATTAAACTCGCAGAGCTTAAAGACGGTGATACCTTTGGCGAGGAAGCACTCATTTCCAATGCCAGACGCAGTGCCACCATCACGATGTTAACCGATGGCATGCTGAGCCGACTTGCCAAAAGCGATTTTCTTGAATTACTCAACGAACCCCTTTTAGACTGGGTCAATTACGCTGAAGGCGAAAAGCGGGTGAGAGATGGAGCGCAGTGGCTTGACGTAAGACTACCCGCCGAGCATCAGACGAATGCAATTAAAGGTGGCATCCATATTCCGTTAATTTTTTTACGTATGAAAATAGATTCACTGGATAATAAAAAACATTATGTAGTGTATTGTGATACAGGAAGACGTAGCTCAGCCGCATCATTTTTATTAAATGAACGGGGTTTTACAACCTGCATCTTAGAAGATGGAATTAGTGCTGCACCGAAAGATATGCACACTTCGGGATAATTTATATTTTAAATCACCGCTATTTCGTTAACTTTTCAAATAATCTAAACATAGGCTGAAAAAACAAGCCATGAACATCTAACTCATTAACAGTAACATAAAAATAACTAACACCATAATTGTCATCTCCGAATGCCCATGTATATTTCATTGGTCGGAGATCCAGTGACTTCAAACACTGAAAAGTCGCTGGATTCCCGACACAAGCATTCGGGAATGACGGTTACCTTAAGTTAACGAAACAGCTGTGATTTTAAATATGTCACCCTGCACGATAACCGGGTATTTTACTATGATCAACCTCATCAATTTGCTCCGCTGTTAAAAAGGCTTTCGCATATTGCAAATACACTTTTTCCCGCACGAACACTTCAAAAATATCATGGTCGATATGGTTATCAATACTCATATTGCCTAAAATCGACAGACATTCGCTTAACTTTTTACCCTCTTTATAAGGCCGGTCACGGGCACTCAGCGCTTCAAAAATATCCGCAATACCCATCATTCTTGCAGGCCAGGACATTTGCTCACGGGTCAGCCCCTTCGGATAACCTTTACCGTCCATTCGCTCATGATGCCCACCCGCATACTCGGGCACATTTTCCAGGTGCTTTGGAAATGGCAGCTGGTCTAACATTTTAATCGTTACCACAATGTGATTATTAATCACCTGCCGTTCTTCATCGGTTAATGTCCCCCGCGCAACCATTAAATTTTTAATTTCATCTTCGTCGAAAAAGTTTTTTGTAACCCCGTCACCATCACTGATTTGATATTGGGCAATTTTTTTTACACGCTTGCGACTTTCTTCTTTCATGAATTCACCGCCGACATTTGCCCGCGCTATAAATGCCTTATCATCTTCTAATTGTTGAATCGTTTTCTCGTATTCATTAGCCGCCTGTTCAAACAAAATTTCATCAGCCTGTGTTTGTACCGATAACTGCTTTTCCAGCATTGCAATTTTCGCATCGCGTTTTAACACTTCAAAACGTGCATTTACCGTATTAATTCTATCGTAAATCGTTTCCAGCTTGGTTGATTTATCAATAACATATTCAGGCGTTGTTACTTTCCCACAGTCATGCAACCAGCCCGCTATCATTAATTCATAACGATCTTTATCCGTCATGAAAAAATCTTTTAACGCCCCCCTTGTATCCTTATCACAGGCATCGGCAATCATCATGGTAAGCTCCGGCAGGCGTTTACAATGACCACCGGTATAAGGCGACTTTTCATCTATCGCCGTTGCAATTAATTTGATAAACGCTTCAAATAACGCTTTTTGTTCATCAATTAATTTTTTATTGGTTAAGGCAACCGCCGCCTGTGAAGCCAAAGACTCGGCTAATTTCTGATCTTCTCTGGAAAAATCAACGACTTTATTATTGACACTTGAAACAGAATTAATTAATTGCAACACACCAATCACATCACCCTTGTGATTTTTCATGGGGATAGTCAATATGGATTTTGTCCGGTAACCGGTGGTTTCATCAAACTTACGAGTACCTGAAAAATCAAATCCCTGCGCATCATAGGCATCATGAATATTAATGGTGTTATCATTTAACACTGCGCTGGTAACCACCATTGAAAGGTTCTTTTTACCATCAATATGCAAGCGCAAGGGAGAAAAATCTATGGCGTGGCCGGTGGTACCCCCCATGTGGATATCTAATGAATCAGTGGAAACAATTTCAAACACCAGCTCATCTTTTTCATTAAGCGTATAAAGTGAGCCACCATCAGCATTAGTTAATTTTTTTGCACCATCCAGAATTAACTCCAGAACATGCTGACTGTTTTTTTCTGCCGATAGTGCAATACCGATTTCATTCAGCAATGCAATTTTGGATATCATTTTATCCATGAACAACTACACCTGTTAACTGCTATTCCAGATTGCCTGGTGTAGAAGTTGGCCTTTGGATATGACCAACTCCTGCAGGTCAGTTTAGAAATCCCCTTCAGAAGCACGTTGCATAATTTCAGTTAACGTATCACGCACGGTGATGGCTTCAGCTTTTAATGCGGGAGGAATAGGTTGTCCGCCGTAAATCATTAAATCCATATCGAGGGTATAAATCCATAATTCACCCTGCTCGTCTTCAACCACAGAAATGCGGCAGGGCAGAAAAGCGGAGTAAGCATCATTGTAATTTAACATGCTGGCGGCGGTCATCGCATTACACAGTAAGTAAATTTTCACATAACGATACGGTTTGCCCGACATGGCCACCACCTGCTTTGACAGAGGTAACTCACCTACATTTTTAATATTTAGCTCATTCGCTATTGATAAAATAGATGTATTTAAATCTTCAGCAGTGACGCCTTCCGCCACTTTATATTTAACAATCATAGCATCAACAGCAGAGCCGGAATTGTAAAGTTTTTTCACAAAACCGACATAAGTATCAACCGCACGTTCATCAAATGTATTAATTTTTTCAACCACGGGTTGAAGTTTAACTGCAGCCACTACCATAACTATAATTGTTAGCAAACCGAGTACCGCTAAAATATTTCTTAACATATTTTTTACCCTTATATTTTTATAGCACTATGCTAATTTTTCAAATCTTTAATTTCATATAAAATAAATAAATTTTTATTAACAAGCGTCATCCCCGAATGCTTGTGCCGGGAATCCAGTGGCATGCTGGAATGACGGGATCTTAATCCTGTTTAATTACAAATAACCAATCAGATTAACCCGAATTACCCCCCTAAACGCCACTCTGATAAAGACGCTACCTACTTCGTAATCCCACCCTGTGTCAGTTTTTCTGGTGATAACAGTCTTTGCAGTTCATCCCGTGATAAATCAGTCATCTGCTCCGCCACATCTAAAACCGCACGGCCTTCAGCATACGCGGTTTTCGCAATTTTTGCGCCCAACTCGTAGCCAATGACCGGATTGAGTGCGGTCACTAAAATAGGATTTTTACCCAGGGCCGCATCAATATTCTGCTGATTTACGGTGAAGCCACTAATGGCATTATCCGCCATCATGCGCGCCCCATTGGCGAGTATTTCAATGCTCTGCAACAGGTTATAGGCAATCACCGGTAACATCACATTTAACTGGAAATTGCCCGCCTGTCCGCCGATCGTAATTGTAGCATCATTGCCAATGACCTGAGCGCAAATCATCGCCATCGACTCGGGGATCACCGGGTTAACCTTGCCCGGCATAATGCTGCTGCCGGGCTGCAATGCGGGCAGGGCAATTTCACCGATGCCGGCCAATGGCCCGGAATTCATCCAGCGCAAATCATTGGATATTTTCATTAAACTCACCGCAATGGTTTTCAACTGGCCGCTCAGTTCGACCGCCGCATCCTGAGTACTCAGGCCTTCAAACTTATTAGGGTTACTGGTGAATGGCTGGCCGGTGAGCTTGCTCATTTGCACTGCAAACTTTTGCGCAAACGCCGGATGCGCATTAATACCGGTGCCCACCGCCGTGCCGCCCTGCACCAGCGCGCTAATGCGGGGTAATGCGCACTGCAATCGCTCAATGCCCAGCCCCAATTGCGCTGACCAGCCACTGAGCTCCTGCGCCATACTCACCGGCATCGCATCCATTAAATGGGTACGGCCGGTTTTGATGACCTTGCCCAGCTCTGCGCCGCGTTTATCAATGGCAGACTTCAAATACGCCAGCGCGGGAATCAGCTGCTCGGCAGTTTGCAGGCTGGCACTCACGTGTATCGCCGTGGGGATAACATCATTGGAGCTCTGCCCCATATTGACGTGATCATTCGGGTGAATCGGTAAATCTGCGGTGCTGGCCAGATGGGAAATCACCTCGTTGGCATTCATATTGGTGCTGGTGCCGGAGCCGGTTTGAAAGATATCAATGGGGAACTGATCATCGTATTCTCCCCTGCTAACTTTATTAGAAGCACTCATGATTGCATCGGTCTGCGCCTGCTCCATTTCACCCAGGTCACAGTTCACCTGGGCACAGGCGGCTTTTATCTGCCCCAGTGCCGCGATGAATGCCCGGGGCATCACCAGGCCGCTAACCGGAAAATTGTTAATGGCGCGCTGTGTTTGCGCACCGTAGAGGGCGCTGGCGGGCACTTCTAATTCACCCATACTGTCTTTTTCTATGCGAACTTCGCTCATTTATTTTCTCCGTCAATATTTAAATATTCGGGACTGGAGTCAATGCCAGTAAGTAAAGTTGTAACCTGTTGAAAACGTATAAAATTCAACAGTGTGCCCCCCTCTTTGACAAAGAGGGGCTGGGGGAGATTTAAAAACATTCAAATTAAAGCGCTTTATTTATAGTGCATTCAAACCTGAACCTTTTTAAATCCCCCTCATTCCCCCTTTTTCAAAGGGGGAAGCCCATCTGAAATAACCGAAAATATTTACAATATTATAAGGTTACAACATAACTTACTGGCATTGGGAGCGGAATCAAATTTAACTCCGCCCCCCGTACTTGCCCGTAACATCAATAATTTAACTTAATCCCAAACTGTGAAAAACTCACAGCACCTGTATAATCCACCCTAAATTATCAGCGTGCCTCAATGTGCACATTTTAGCCGAAAGAAGACCAAAACACATGCAACTATCTGAACTCACAGCAATTTCCCCCGTAGACGGCCGTTACGGCAGTAAAACTTCTGATTACCAGCACATCTTTAGTGAGTTCGGTTTAATCCGCCACCGCGTACGGGTGGAAGTGCGTTGGTTAAAAGCCCTGGCCGCTGAAGCCGCCATCAGCGAAGTACCCACACTCAGTAGCGAAGCCAGCGGCCTGTTAGATAACATTGAAACCGGTTTCAATGTAGAAGACGCGCAGCGCATTAAAGATATCGAGCGCACCACCAACCACGACGTAAAAGCGGTTGAGTATTTTCTAAAAGAAAAAATTACTGGCAATACAGAGCTGCAAGCCATTTCAGAATTCATCCATTTTGCCTGCACCTCTGAAGACATTAATAACTTATCCCATGCTTTAATGCTAACCGAAGGCCGGGACAATGTTCTGCTAAAGCAGATGGATGAAGTGATCGAAAAAATGAAATCCATCGCGCTGGAATTGGCGGAGCAACCCATGCTCAGTAAAACCCACGGCCAGCCCGCCTCACCCAGCACTATGGGTAAGGAATTCGCCAATGTAGTTTACCGTTTACAGAAACAGCGCAAGCAGGTGGCGGCGGTAGAAATACTCGGCAAAGCCAATGGCGCGGTGGGCAACTATAACGCCCACCTTTCTGCATACCCGGATATTGACTGGGAAAGTTTTTCGAAAAACTTTATTGAATCTTTAGGCATTAGTTTCAACCCCTACACGATTCAAATAGAACCCCACGATTACATGGCGGAACTGTTTGATGCGGTGGCGCGATTTAACACCATTTTAATTGATATCAGCCGCGACATCTGGGGCTATATTTCAGTGGGCTATTTCAAACAGAAAACCGTTGCGGGTGAAATTGGTTCGTCAACAATGCCACATAAAGTAAATCCGATTGATTTTGAAAATGCCGAAGGTAATTTAGGTATCGCCAATGCCCTGTTCGGACATCTGGCAATGAAACTCCCTATCTCACGCTGGCAGCGCGATTTAACTGATTCAACCGTGTTACGTAATTTAGGCGTGGGCTTTGCGCACTCATCTATTGCCTACTCGTCAGCGATGCGCGGCCTAAATAAACTGGAAATTAACCCACAGGCATTAGCAGCCGAATTAGACAATAACTGGGAAGTATTAGCCGAACCCATTCAAACCGTAATGCGAAAATACGGCATTGAAAAGCCCTATGAAAAGTTAAAAGAACTGACTCGCGGTAAAAAAGTCGATCAACAAATTATGAAAGATTTTGTTGAAAACCTGGACATGCCACAGGAAGGTAAAGATCTGTTAATTAATATGACACCGATGAATTATATTGGTAATGCGGTGGCGCAGACTAAGAAAATATAGTGAAGTGTATTGACCTCCCCCTTAGAAAAAGGGAGTGCAAATATATTTAATAGCTAACTGCTTCATCATGAAAATTATTTAGGTTACTGAGGGGGATTTATTATCAATCAATTTTTTAAATCTCCCCCAGCCCCTCTTTTTCAAAGAGGGGAGTTAGTCGTTATGCTTTTTCAAAGAGGCGGACTAGTTGTTATGCTTTTTCTAAGGAGAGGAACTAGTTGTTTCTCTTATCGAAAAGAAAATAACTTATCCCTCTCATAGAGAGGTAAATAACATGTTCCCCTCTTTGAAAAAGAGGGGCTAGGGGAGATTTAGCTTTTGCTTATATAAGCCTGAAATCTTAAATATTTAAATCCCCTCAACAACGATTTGTTTCTATTATGAGCCCGCTAGTTAGCAAATATATCTGCACTCGCCTTTACTAAGGGTGAGCAAAAATCAACTAATTAATACCAAACCAACAAAACCGCTAAAAGTATTTTAACTATGCCAGATAACACAAACCCACTTGCTAACCTCTCCCCCGAAGATTTCCTAAAAAACTACTGGCAAAAAAAACCGCTGGTGATTCGTCAGGCCTTTCCCAATTTTCAATGCCCCATCAGCGCCGAAGAACTCGCCGGCCTGTCCTGCGAAGAAGACGTTAACGCTCGAATAGTTATAGAGAAAGACGGCGAACATCCCTGGCAACCCATCTTTGGTCCAATGGATGATGACACTTATAGCAACTTACCCGAATCACACTGGACACTGGTATTAAATGATCTGGAAAAAGTCGTACCCGAACTCGCCTGGCTACCGGATCTGTTCCGCTTTATACCCGACTGGCGCCTGGATGATTTAATGTGCAGTTATGCTGCTGATCAGGGTTCAGTCGGCCCGCACTTTGATTTATATGATGTATTTATAATTCAGGGCACAGGAAAACGCCGCTGGCAAATCAGTACCGCCGAAGTCAGTGAAACCAATCAGGTGGCCGATACACCTTTAAGAATTCAGGCTGAATTTAACGCTGAACAGGAATGGATTTTAGAGCCCGGTGATATGATTTATATTCCACCGAATGTTTCACACCACGGGGTTTCACTGGGCGAAAGCATCAGTTTTTCTGTAGGCTATCGAGCCGTCAGCCATGGGGATTTACTCAATGATTTTATTGCGCACATTACACAAACCTTATCTGCAAAGTTAATCTATCAGGATGCGGATTTAACATTACAAAAACATTCATCCGAAATTACCGAAGAGGCAATTTGTCGCGTTAAAAAAATATTTAGTGAATATCTAAACCCGGAACACAAAGCCATAGAAAACTGGTTTGGACAATATATGAGCGATCCGAAAACAGAGCATACTGAAGCCCCCGAAGAAGAAATAGAAACCATAGAAGAACTGTTAAATGAAATGGAGCACGGCGCCATATTAATCAAAAACCCGGCTAGCCGTTTTGCCTATATAAACAAAGAAAAACAAACGACATTGTTTATAGATGGAAGTAACTATGGGGTTTCTAAAGAATTTTCCGAAACACTCTGCGATAATAGGGAAGTTAATATTAGCCTGGTAAACTCCGCCAATGAAAGCGAACAGAGTTTATTACTAGATTTATATAACATGGGTAGTATCTACCTGGAAATCACAGATTAATAGTCATTCATCTTCCCAGAATGCTTGTGTCAGAAATGACCGTTAACCACAACTTAAAATACAAACGTAGGCTGGATCAAGCAAAGCAAATCCACCAAAGCTAGTGAGCTAAACCATGAACTACACAATCAAAACAACAAACTGGAACAAAGACAAAGCCCCCCTAAGCGAAATTAGGCATAGGGTATTCATAGAAGAACAAAATGTCCCCGAAGACCTGGAATGGGATGAATACGATGAACAGTGTATCCATGTACTAGTTACAGACACTCAAAACAACCCAATAGCCTGTGGCCGCATAAAACCCGATGGCCACATTGGCCGCATGGCCGTTTTAAAAGAACACCGTAACACTGGCATAGGCACAGCAATTTTAAAAAAACTACTAGAATCAGCAGAAGAAAACAATGAAATAACTAAAGTCTATCTACACGCACAAACCACAGCTATACCCTTCTACGAAAAACAGGGTTTTAAAACCTGTTCTGATGAATTCATGGATGCAAACATCCCCCACAAAACCATGGAAAAACACCTGTCATCCTGAGTAATAACGAACTTGACTTTTTTCCCTTACTACCGAGTTGAGACACATACCTCACTAACCAATTCAATTAATACAATATAAAACAAAAACCGTAGGGTGGATCAAGCGAAACGAATCCACCACTGCCATAAACCTATGCTAAAATAAAACCATAAACAGTCACTATATTCCTGCCTTCGCAGGTATGATAAAGTGACATTTTTTACTTGCATGTTTAGCTTAACTTTAAAAGAGATTATACCCTTGTATAACAAGCCTGTTGCTTAATTTAATTAATGCCAAGCGGGATACCTGTAATAAACACTATAAAATATCACTATAAAACCATGCCACAATTCAACACAAAAAACTTCGAATGCCAGGGCAACACCGATAAAAACATCCACCTGGAAAATACAGAAGACACTTGCGAAGCCATTATCAAACTCTCAACAAACGCCTTAAGAAGCATAAAAATATTCACCCCCGATCTGGAACACAAACTTTACGACAACGACACATTCAGAGAAACCCTGTTAAGCTTCTCCCGTGGCAACCGACACGCAAATATACAAATATTGGTAACCGACATATCATTCGCAACGCAACGTGGACACCAGCTAATTCGCCTGGCTCAAAAACTAAGCACCGCAGTAAAAATAAAAATCACCCCAGAGGAATACACCGATACAAACATCTCTTTTATTCAAATAGATCAATCGGATTTTATATTCAAAACAGACAGCACAAACCCACATGCAATACAGTGCAATTGTAAAAACCGGTCAAATACATTGTTAGAGTTTTTCATCCCGGTCTGGGAGCAAGCAGAAATAGCACCTCAGTCAAAACAATTTCATATATAAGTTCTTAATCTAAGCACTCTTATTCATACGATATATGTAAAACAAACAGTAGCATAAATTTATAAATATAAATTAAAACCTATGCATGAAGCCAGGTAAATCAAAAATTATCAAAGACTTCGTTATCCTAGCATCAATAAACTTTTACATATTTAAAGTGTAAATAAAATAAGAATTTTAGCCTTGTATAAAGCATAAAATTCATGTTTTTTTACACATATTTCAAAGTTCAATACTAATAATTAACTATCTTATTGGAATATAATGATTTATTTTTTTAGGCATATTTTATGCATGATCTAAGTGAAATGTGCAAAACAATATTTAGCTTAAAATAATGCAGTATCACATTCAGAAAATAGAAATATACTGAAAATTTAAAGGATTTAATATATGAAAAAAACGTTATTAACAACTGCAATTTTATCCATTATTAGCATTGCCCCTCAATCAGCAAACGCCGCACTCATAAATGGCTCAACACTTAATTTTGACACCTCAGCCACCAGCGGTAATTTCACATCACTACCTGCTGCCGGTTCAGGCTCATATTTTGCAATGGAAGTCACCTCGGGCACCCAAGTAGTCACAGGCATTAGTGGTTTTGATAGTTTAATAATAGGTTCAACTCAATCAGCCTCGAGCTCTGCAATAGGCAATATCGATAATCCGTGGATGTTTTCAGGTATCCAGGGGGTACATGAGAGCACTTCTAATACGAATATCATTAGCGCTTCTGGCGATACCGCTACAATTGATTTTAGTGGCTGGGGTGTATTCTGGAATGGAAGCTCCATCAATTTAGGTACAGGCATTTCAAATGGAATGGCCACTATAACCTGTGATACAGGAAGTGGTTGTAGTGACGGCGCTGGTTACATGCTTGATTACTTTGCAACAACGGCAGAAGGAGATATTTCGTCAAAGGGAGGCGTTAGTTATAGCCTTCATCTTGAAGGAACCATTTCTGCCGTTCCTGTACCCGCAGCTATCTGGTTATTTACTTCTGGTTTAATAGGTTTATTTAGTGCCTTTAAATATAAAAGTTAATTGCATTTATATAGAACCTATATTTATCTGTTAAACATTAAAAGCCCAACTGAATAGTTGGGCTTTTAATAAAATACAACACTGATAAAGTCAGAAAAATTATACTATTAATATTTCCTTTTAAGAGAAACATATTTCAATAAACCTTTACACATTTAAAGTGTAAATAAAACAATAATTTTCAACTTATTTAAACAATCAAAACACTAACTATCTAAATCATACTTTTACAATACCCTTTATTTTTTAATAAATTATCTTGTATCACTGCTTCTATTCACTTGTAGCAATTTTTATTGCCTATCATTAATCAATATTTAACTTACAATATCCACACCAAAAAAAACCAGTATATAAAGAATCATATACTGGTCATTACACACAAAATAATATTTATAATGAAAAACTAAACTCGCTTCATTATATCAATACAACCTCATGGCACAGGAACAACTGTTAAACCTTGATCAGTAGAAACTCGTTCAAGAGTATAAAAATTCGATCCTGTGGAAGTACCTTCTAAGCTTAGAGGAAGTTTATTTACATACGCAAGCATAATTAAATTCATTTTTAAATCTGTCATACCTGGGTATGTAGAATCGTTTCTCGCATAGATATAGTAAACCGTATCACCAGCTCCATTGGCTATTGCCTGAGCCGTATTTGGCATAATTATAATCATCAGTAGCATATCAGGTGTTATTGAATCTTTTTATCAAGTACAACATAAAGATAAAATTCCATTAACATATGATACGCCAACAATTAATACACAACTCGCCTTCCCTGGCGCAAACAAAATACCTTTAATAATTAATCAGTAATAAAAAGACTAACATCATTAACAGCCGCATTTCCAGAAGCATCAACGCCTGTTGCTGTTAACGTTAGCTTAGATGTGTGAAGTTTAATTTTCCCTTTTTCCGCATCAATCTTAATAGTTTGTCCATCTTCTACAGGTGCACCAATTGATGCTGAAACGATGGGTGATGAATCACAAATATCAGTTGCTTCAGCCTGCAACTTTACTTTTTCACTATTAGCAGCCTCGGTTATAACATTACCCGTCTTTTTATCGGTAAAAGCAGCCGTTATCACAGGAGCAGTTGTATCTCGCACAATCACAGCTACATCTTCAATGCCTGTCAGCCCATTAGTAGTTGTTACTGATGCTGTAACATTATGGGATCCTAACGCGATAAAAGTATTAATATCCGCACCAGAAGCCACATTCACTCCATCTACTATCCAGTCTATAGATGATACTGAATCATTACCAGGTACCGTTGTAGTAGAGCTCATATGAATACTTGAGCCTCCAGTTGAAGTACATTCCTGTGTTGTACCGCCATCAACGACAATTGAAATAGTAGCTGTTGGTATTGCGGGACCATTACTTTCTAAATGTAATGTATAACCCACACCACCAAAATTACTTGGATCATTAACCGGTACACTTGAAGTTAAATTAATTTCATAAGTATCACTCACCGTACATGGAGCGCTAGAACAGGTTAAGGTCGCATTACTTACTACAGAGCCCATTGGTATATTAGCAATCCCATTCCATGTAACACCCCAACCAGAAAAATCTAATGTACCATCACCATTATCCGTTACCGGAGTCCCCGTAACCTGATGTGAGCCCGAATTTCCAAAAAAACACCAGGGAGCATCTACAGGTGATGTTTCAGTACCATTAGGGCATAGCGAATGACTAGTGGCAGGTTGCAAAGCCCCTATAACAATTCCGCCATCACTTCCAGGCGATAATGCTACTCTTTCATTCTCCCTAAAAACACCATCTCCATCTGTATCCATTGCAAAATAAGAACCTGATTTTACAACACTGCCATAATTACAAGCTGGATATGTATATGTAGGATCCAGGCAGCCAAACTCACTGGGTTTAAAATTAATAATATCACCATTATTAAACGCCTGAGCTGAAGACATTGCACATAATGCAGATGCTGTGAGTAAACTAACTTTTATTTTATTTTTCATAATTTATTCCTTTTAATAATTAATTTATGTATTTAATTAAACACTGTGCCTTTATTCATATCCCTTTATCCGTACTTGCCCCATAACACCTGGCAGGCCTGAAAATTAACTACAATTTCTAACGCGTTTTTCTAACAAAATGCATTAACCCGATTAACCCAACAACAAACAGCCCAAAGGCTGGTGGTATTGGTACGGCACTAACATAACCTTCAAAATGAAAGTGGTAATCATAGTTGGAAAAAATATCGGCATTAGGATCAAAAATGGGGTCGTTGTAATTACCCATATAATAATCCATGGTGAATGTGGCCCCTATCAAAAGATCCAAAATAATTGTGCTCTGGACATGCATTTATTCCGTCTGGAGTACAGGAAACATTTGATTGAAAACCATCAAACTCGATAAAGTGGTACTGTGCATAGGTAAAGAAAGAAATAGAATCAAAGGTCGTCATCGAAGTTGCAATTTGTGAGTAGTCAAAAACCACAACAGGCCCCGTTGTTCCATCGACTGATTCGAAAACAGTAGCACCCAATATATCTTCAAGTGAATAGCTGTCGGTGATGCTACCCGTTACACCATCCGTGACACCTACAAAGCTCGTCAGATTATTAATATTGATAACGTAATTGCCAGGATCAGGTGATGAATAACTGGGATCAAGACTATTAGCCTGTACTAAACTCGTGGTTAGATATAGTAAATTAAGAAAAATCAGGATTGTTTTTTTCATCTTCTGACCTTATTAAATCATTTTATAAATAAGCATAGAGGTAAAATCCGAGATTCATTACTTGAGCTTTGTAAATCACCCACGTAGGTTGGGGTGACGAAGCCCCCCCCCAACAAAACACTTTGAAAATCGATACATGTTGGGCATCGCTATCGTTCAGCCCAACCACGGTGATATTTGTAAAGTGTCATTAAATCACCACTTTACGACGTCGCGACGTACTTGCCAGAACTAACAAACCTGAACCAAACAACCAAAGTGCTGCAGGAACAGGTACCGCTGATACCGTGCCTTCTAAATGAAGCCCCCAATATACACCTCCAAAATTATTTGGGTCATCCAGTGGAACATGAGCAGCATAATCCAGTATAAATGTATCACCATATGAACAATCAAACGCGCAGGTCAATGTTGCAACACCCGTTTCAGCAGCAAAATTAACTGTATCACCACCAAGATCAATATTAGGCAGACCATTCCAGAGAACACCCCAGCCACTAAAGTCTAACGTTACATTGCCTGAACCATCATCACTTAAAATATTTACAGGTGATGTACTTTGATGCATACCCGTATTTGCTCCAAATGACCAGGGCGCATCAAATGGAGCAACTTCAGTCCCATCTGGAGAACCAGTATGGCTATTACCAGCTAATTGAGCCTGCCCAATCAACAAACCACCATCTGTACCAGGAGAGATAGCAATGGATTCATAACTAGAAAAGTCATCACTGCCATCAGTATCAACTGAAAAATAACTTCCTTGAAATGAACAACTCACACCACTTGAGCTACAGGTTGAAATACCAGCATCAAATGCTAGCAAAGCTGAAGAACTCAACGCTGCATAAGTAGATGCAGAAGACAAACTCATTAATACACCGAGAGAAACAATAGTTTTATTTTTCATTTTAATATCCTATAAATTTTTTCTAACTATATGGTAGGCAAAAAAAATGGGGATCACTAAGTGACCCCCATCTTTATTACAATTTAGACTCTAAAGATAGAAATCTATATGTAACGCCTTAGATTATGCAGTTTTACGACGACGCGCAATACCCGCTAAACCAACTAGGCCTGAACCGAATAACCATACAGCTGCTGGTACTGGAACTGCTGAGACAGTACCTTCTAAGTGCAATGCATAACCAACATTGCCAAAGTTAGTTGTACCATCATCAGGAACAATTGCTGAGTAATCTAAAACGTAAGTGTCACCAACTTCACATGTGTTTCCACAAGTAACAGTAGCGGCAGCACCCGTGCCCATGTTAATTTCAACATTATTCCAGAACACTCTCCAACCTGACATATCTAATGTTGCGTTACCTGCACCATCATCAGCCGCTACAGTAAGACCAGCGCTAGTTCTATGGTTACCATTGTTATTAAAGAAAACCCATGTTTGATCAATTGCGCCAGCAGCTTGAGCAGCACCAAGCGTAATACCGCCGTCAGTGCCAGGTGTCAAACCTACACGTTCATTTGCTGTGAAATCTCCACTGCCATTGTTATCCATTGCAAAGTAACTACCAGATACAATAAACCCATAATTACCACCAGCTACACCTGCATCAATACCCATTAATGCATCAGTCGCCAGAGCAGCGCTAGCTGTAGAGGTTGCGCCGATTGCTGCTAATGCAACAGCCATTGTAGAAGCTAATATTTTTTTATTCATCTTTTGAACTCCAATATTTTAATTTCAAACGTTTATAATTTACGTGTTTATAATTTACGTGTTTGTAACAATACAACTAATTTCTGTTACTGCAGTAAGGCTATGCAGCCACTATGCCATAATTTTTTATTTCATAAATAACAATAAGTTATAAATCCCCACAAAAAAAACCGAAAATGATTTTATTAAATTGGAAAGGAATCCGACAGTTAATCACTTATTTACTCAGCATTTATTACATTTTCATCATTAATTATCAGGTAATCTCAAATAAACTTGAAAGCACTCACATAAACCTTCCTTAAAATCACTTTAATACACAAACTACTTTTGTAAAATATATCGACAAACACTAAAAGCAGCTTAACGCAAAGCCTTCACTGTGATGATTACGGTGAAACATAGGTGTTTAGACACAGATAATTTAGGCACGGGATAGAGACACGAGTATAGGTTCACTAATATAATAATTTCATATATTACCAAGTCATCTCAAGTTTACTTTACTATTTCACGCACCCTTGAATAAACGTTTTGCCGTTTTATTCATGATCATCACTCGTCATGATACAGAGAGAGCAGAGAATACACACAACACGGTAACTGAATGTATAACGGCCTGCCCGTTTGATTGACCTGCTTTTATATTGATTAAGCCCAGAAGACTAGTTAATGCATACTTTCATTATTAAATATTTAGCTTCATTTCGCATGCAATAAGCACATGTAAAATCTTCAAAAACCATCATTAATAAGCTGCAATTTTAACAAACAATAATACTCTAATGCTCGACACTCTATTAACTATTTTATTTGCATACAAGCTTGACAATATTCAAGTCAATCATCATCATAACTAAAAAAAAATTAAATTTTCTGTAAAACATAAGCTTCTCGTGGGGGAAAAAATATGATAAACAAGCAGTTAAAGCTAGCGATAGCTTTGGGGTGTACCTCTGGAATAATGGCACCCGCATCAGTATTTGCAACTAATGGTATGTTTTTAATTGGTCAGGGCACCAAGTCAAGAGGCATGGGTGGAGTGGGCATAACACAATCACATGATGTTATAACCAGTGCAGTAAACCCGGCAACCATGGCAAAATTAAAAACCAACCGCTTTGATATGGGAGCGGATATTTTTATAGTAAATTCTACCGCGACATTGGGACAAGACCCCAATACTCTTACCGTAAAAAGCAAACCCGATCACATGGCAATTGCCGATGGGGTTTATTTGTTTCCTGCGTTAGGCGCCAGCTGGAAAGATGGTGATTTAACTTATGGTTTCACTATGGTGCCCGTAGGCGGTGGTGGTAGCCGTTATCAACCTAACCTTTACAACTGTGCAAACAGCACACCTATAACTGATCCAAAATGTAACAATAAATTGGGAGTCAGTTTGGCCATTATGAACATTAACCCCACTATTGCCATGAAGCTGGATGAGCATAATAGTATTGGAGCAACACTCATCATAGGTATACAGGTTTTTAAAGCTTATGGCCTACAGGAGTTCACCACCTTTACAGTCACTCAAGACGATACAGCCAAACTAACTGATAACGGCACGGATATTGCGTATGGCGCAGGTATTCGTCTGGGCTGGTTAGGTGATTTTATGGACAATAAGCTTATATTAGGCGCAGAATATACCAGTAAAACTTATATGACTGAGTTTGATGAGTACTCTGATCTGTTTGCAGAACAGGGTGACCTTGATACACCGGGAAACATCGGTTTAGGCATTGCATATCAAGTTATAGATGACCTGCAAGTCGCTTTCGATATTACATACACTATGTATGAAGATGTTGCGTCTATCAGTAACCCTGGCCCAGACCCACGGGGCGCAGCATTTCCAATTGACAGAGAAACAAATGCACTCGGCGCCGATGAAGGACTGGGTTTTGGCTGGGAAAACCAGACCGCATATAAATTGGGTATTGCATACCAATATAGCAATAAATGGACATTACGTGGCGGCTGGAATTACGGCAAGAGCCCGCTTGATGAGGAAACCGATATTCTCTTCAGCATGGTGGCACCGGCAATTACCCAGAACCACTTAACCCTGGGTGGCACCTATGCATTAGACAAAGATATGGAGCTCAGCTTCTCATATATCCATTCATTTGAATATGAACAGTCTGGCCCTACCTACATAAATTATGAAGGTAGCTTCACTATGGAACAGGATGCCATTGGTGGCAGTTTTGGTATGAATTTTTAATACAATACAGTAATAAAATTTCACCAAAATGTGTAAATAATAGATATTTAAGGTATACAAATTATGCAAACTAAACAAAAATTAATCAGCGTGGCTGCACTAATAGCCTGTAGCGGCATATGCACACAAACCCATGCGGCTTTGCCATCAAATGCTACCCTGCAATTCATCCCAGCTGTACGCGGTGGCCCATATAACTTCATACAATCGGGCAGCTATTTTGGCATGGACAGCAATAGTAATGTAGATATCAGCCCAGATGAAAGAACCGGCATCTTAGAAAATAACGGCCTAGTAATTGGTACAATTCAGCTCGCCTCAGGAAATCACGGAGGAGCACCTAATGGAACAGAATCACCAGATATAGACCAACCCTGGAGTTTTTTCGGCAATACAGGTTTACATTGGACTATATCAGCCCCTACTATTCTTACTGATGATGGCAGTGGAAATGTCACAATAGATCTATCCGGCTGGGGTGTCGCCTGGAATACGGCTGATAGTATTCCTATGTCTGGCGGCGCATGGGAAGCCGGCTTTACAGATGGAGTAGCAAAAATTGTATGCGGTACAGATTGTAGCAATGGTGATACCTATATACTGGATTATTCAGCCACAGTGCCTAATCCCTGTGGGGGCTGCAATTTTGAAAATGTTAAATATCATCTACATCTTGAAGGCACCGTGTTTGTACCCAACACCCCTCCAACTGCTATAGCCGACACAATACTGGTAAATGAGGGTGAATCAGCCACCATTGATGTCACAACTAATGGCTCAGGTGACGTTGAAGATGGCCCAACCGTACTCAAAATAGGCACATTTCCTTCTCCGCCAAGCAACGGCACAGCAACCGGTGAGGGCACAGACACAATAACTTATACTAATACCAATACTGCTGCATCAACTGATAGCTTTACCTATACGGTAAATGATAGCCAGGCTGAATTTAATATTTCAGATCCAGCAACGGTCACGGTTACCATTAACCACTTTCCGGTTGCGATTAGTGATACTGTACCTGCAGAACCTAATGACACAGTTGAAATTATTGTTCTAGATTTTGTCACAGATACAGATGTAAGCGACACTATCGATGCAACATCTGTGACCACTGTGCCTGACACCAGTAGTGGTGCAACAGGCATCACAACTAACGGTACGATTACCACTAATGCTACAACAGGTCGCGTGACTTACGTTAATAATGGCACAACTGGTCTGGATAGTTTTACTTATACTGCAGCTGACAACAATGGAGCCATTTCGAATAGTGAAACTATATTTATTAACGTAGAAATCGACCCTGCACCGACTTGTTCTGATACAACTTTAATCCTGGATCAAGACACGAGTGCTACTTTTGCAGTAGGTGACTTTGCAACGGCAGGCGGTAGCAAAACACTTGATTTTGCAACTATTGTAACCACGCCATTCCCTTCTACACCTAATGGTAGCTTAGCCATAAATACCACAACAGGTGTGATTACATATACACCCGACGCAGGCTATTTTGGACAAGACGATCCATTCACATATACTGTCAATGACAATACCAAGACATGTTTACCAGGCACAGTAAATATTACTGTAAATAGCACCAATACAGCACCCGTGGTGGTTGATGATAACGACATAGGCATTACAACAACCACAGTAAATACCGCATTAAACATTGACGTTAAAGCCAATGATACAGATGATGACGATCTGGCTAACAGCTCGGTTACTATTACCAACCCACCTGTTAATGGAAGCGCCAATGTGGAAACAGACGGCACCGTAACCTACACACCTGCAACGGGCTACTCGGGATCGGAAAGTTTCACCTATAACCTCACCGATGCAGGTAGCCTGCCATCATTAAATGCAACGGTAAGTGTAACCGTTGTTGCCAATGATCCTTCAGCATCTTCGGGTACATTAGCACCCGGTGACACAGCAATAACAGCAGGCTCTACTGACGGTCGAGTTACGGCGGCTGAAATAGGCATACCTGATAACGGTAGCTCAGAGGAGCAGGGTATTTCTCAAAGTTGTATTGGTAGCTGTTTCGATTTTAAAGTGACCGGCTTCAGCGGTGATGTACAGGTGGTGTTACCTTTAAGTGAAGCTATACCCACCCCGGCTGCAGGCTCTTCACTGCTCTACCGTAAGTTAACAGCTACCGGCTGGGTTAACTTCGACACCTCGGGTAATAATGCAATACACACTGCACCTGGCGTCGGCTCTGGTGCCAGCACAGTTTGCCCAGCGGCAGGCGATGCCAGTTACGGTACCAGCCCCGGCCTGACCACAGGTGACCGCTGTATTCGTTTAACCATTGTTGATAATGGGCCAAATGATAATGATGCAACGGTAGGTACAGTCGCAGACCCGAGTGGCATCGCTGAAAGCTTTAGCATTGATACCCGCGTCTCTAGCACGGACGGTTGTAGCATGTCTGGCAACTCGGTTAACAGCAACCAACGCGCTGACTGGTGGCTGGTAGCAGGCTTTATGGGCTTGCTTGGCTTATTCAGACTAAAACGCAATAAAGCATAAAAACCTTGAGCAGCTATAAACTGCTCATTTTTAACGGCGCAACCCTCACGGTTTGCGCCGTTTTTATTAATGCCGAACGTGAATTATTACTCACTGGCTTAATGCTCTTTTTGCCCTTTATTGATCGTTCATGGGCACACCTAATAACACTCCCAGGAAAAACGGTAGGTGCTCCTTCGGATACACAATTCAGCCTGACATCTAAACCACAAAAACATTATTCTTTACGGCTACTACAGGCCAGCTTATTTTTTACAGGCATAATTCTTATAACACTAAATCCTGACTATACCGTTGCCGCCATCTCAACCCTGCTACTCACCGCCCTACCTGAAGAATGGTTTTTTCGCGCCTATTTTATGACTCGCCTTGAAAATTATATTATGGAAAGTTTTTGCAGGAAAGATACTCCACCCTCTACACAATTTTTTAACCACTTCCACAGAAATTATCCCGGCCTGTCTGCAAATATTTTAACCTCCACGCTATTTGCATTGCTCCACACACCCACCCAGGGCTGGTTTGGTTTAACCGTGTTTTTTCCATCGTTGTTCTATGGCTGGGTATATCAGAAAACCAAAAATTTACTGCTGGTAATTTTGCTACATGCTCTATCGAATATTGTGTTTTTTATATATCTTTCTGATTTAACCCGTTGGGGTTCGTAACCTCACCCCAACCTACATTATTATCGGTTTATTTTACATAACTCGAATGAGACGTAGGTTGGGCTGAGCGATAGCGATGCCCAACAAATTTACATCTCACCAAAATCAAAGCCATCAAACTCAACCGCACCATCACACCCCCAATTACTCTCTAAAACACTTTTCTCAATACATTGATGAATACTCGAATATGGCCAATCTACTGCACACTTAACATGCCCATGCTTTACCGGGTTGAAATGAATGTAATTCATATGCGTTGAAAAATCCTTATCATTTCTAATCAAATGCTCCCAATACCGACGCTGCCAGATACCCCGTTCAGCTTTTTTTAAACGGCTTTTATTTCGCGATTCTGTTTTAGGTAATTGACGGGGAAATGCAGATTTAATTAACATCCAGCGTGTTGGGTAATCATTATCGCCTTCTGGTAATGTCCAGATTGTATGCAAATGCTCAGGCAAAATAACAATAGCCTCGATTTTGAAAGGGTGACGCTTTTGAACCCGTTTAAATACCTGGCGTAATAAATCAATATTATCTATTAATATTGATTTATTTCTTTGAGCAAGATTAACCGTAAAAAAATAGCTCGCACCTTTAGCCTTTACACGCCGATAATGCATTATTAAATCTCTGTCATAAATGATTTGAATTGTGAGATAAATATAAAACAACCCGAATGATTCGTGGTTGGGCTGAGCGATAGCGATGCCCAACATATACCACGCAATTAATTTAAAATTGTTGGGGTTCGTGCCTCATCCCAACCTACGTCATTACCACTTTATATAGCACTTCTAATGAAACGTAGTATTGTATTTACCTATGCAAGAATATATGGGGCTAGTCGTATTCTTACCATTATTTTTTATATTACTGCACACACGGTTAATTTATTTTTATAATTTATTTGAAAGAGCCCTATACAGTTGGTTTTAAACTAGTCAAATTTAAGCTTAACAGAAGTTAAAACAAAACGATTTTTTCTCCCGGTTATGATAAAATATCCAACGAAATATTCTTCGTACCCGTATGCTTGAGATGTGTTGAATTCGTCTGGAACGAATTTAAACAAGCTATGCTTAGCCCAAAGGGTAGCCCACATTGAAGTCGGTTTTATTCCAGTGACTATGCACTACATAAGACGACTGGCAACCAGCCCCTGGGAAATTCACAGGGTATAAGGGTTAACGAAATTTTGTTTCGCGCAAAGGTCTCAATAAAATAAAGCTAAAAAACACATACAATTGGAATGATTTAAAACATGGCAAAAAGTAATATCCTTATTCGGTCAAAGTTAAAAAAAGCACAGGCTCTTGTCGATCAGGGAAAACTCAGTGAGGCTAAAACAGCCTATACACAATTATACAAAACCAATAAAAGCAACCATGATTTAGGTTTAGAGCTTGCCGTTATTCACCGTAAACTCGGTGAGTTTAAACAAACGAAAGAAATCAGCAAAAACATTGTACAGGTTGCACCCAAAAATGCTCAAGCACATCACATCTATGGATCAGCTCTACAGTGTCTTGGTGACATGGATAATGCAATTTTAGAATACATTAAAGCCGTAAAACTTGACCCAAACTTCACCCAAGCTCACTATTTTCTCGGTAATGTATATCAAATTATCGGCAACGCAGAATTAGCCGCTGATAGCTTTTATAAAGCCATTAAGCTTCAACCTGACTTTTTTGAAGCATTAAACAACTTAAGCGCAGTTTTAGTCGAATTGAGGCGCGCTACAGAGGCAAAAGATATTATAGAAAGAGCACTAAAAATAGCCCCAAATTCCAATCAACTTTTATGTAATGTTGCAGGCTTCTATTTACTTGAAAACAATCTTCCTAAAGCACTCAATTACGCAAACAGGGCTTACCAAAATGCCCCCCAGTTTACTGATGCGTTAGAATTAATCGGTAAAATAAGTTACCAATCTTCTGAATATGATAAAGCCTTAAAATTCTATAAAATGGCATACAAACTTGACCATAACGACGACCTGATTGGGTATATCGCCCAAATACTCGAAAGACGGGGTGAGTTCGATGAGGCACAAAAATTAATAGAACCACTAATACAATCTGGCAATACAAACCACTCATTATTAATGACTTATTCAGCCTTAAGCCGAAAATTCAATAATCAGCAAGAAGCGATAAACGCGATTGAAACCAAGATTAGTGAGGGGTATTCTGACAAACCCTCTCTAATCAGTTTACACTCTGAACTTGGCAAACAATATGATGCACTGGAAAATTATGATAAAGCATTTTATAACTACAATATGGCCAACCAAATTGAACGTGAACTCAATAAAGAAGTAGAAAACCTTAACGAAGAACGCTTATTAAATAATACTAAAAAAGAAGATATAGATAACTGGTTTCATCAATACCCAGCTGAATTTTGGAATAATTTACCTTCATCAAATAACACGAGCGAACGCCCTATTTTTGTTATCGGCATGTTTAGATCTGGAACAACATTATGTGAACAAATATTGGCCAGCCACCCCGATGTGTATGGTGCCGGTGAACTTCAAGACATGAGTATGCTTTCTTATAAAATAGGCAATCCAGAAATCCATGACCAATCTCCTGCCCCACTTATAAAGCTAACCGAAAAACAACTTTCAGATGCGGCAGAAAGCTATCTCAATACATTGAATTCACATTCAACAGAACATAAAAGAGTCGTCGATAAAATGCCGTCTAATTTTATGCATGTTGGATTAATCTCTAAAATATTTCCTAATGCGCATTTCGTACATATGATAAGAGACCCAAGAGATGTTTGCACATCTATGTTTTTTCAACGATTTGGCGCGCAAATGACCTATACAACTGACCTTGTAGAATTAGCAGACTATCACCTTGCATACCAAAAGGTAATGCAATACTGGCAAGAGGTACTTAACATTAAAATCCATAATGTAGTATACGAGGATTTATTAGATAATCAGGAAACGATGACTCGAGAAATGCTGGAATTTTGCGGGCTAGAATGGAACGAACAATGCTTGAGTTTTCACAAGTCTAAACGAGATGTAAACACTCCAAGCTATGACCAGGTTCGTAAACCACTGTATAAAAAATCAGTCGCTCGCTGGAAAAACTATGAAAGCTATCTTACACCCCTTTTAAACAAATTAGGCTTAAATTAAACCCATATTTTTTATTGACAACCATGATGATTTGTAGAGCATTATTATTCTTGATATCTTAATTCATCAATTACCACCTTAAACCTGCAATAGTTTCCAATTGCCTCTGTGCTACAGCGCCTAAATATCACGCAAATTCATTATCGTTATCTCTTAATTGAAAAGCAACAGGCAGTAGGACATAAAGATTTAATTTAATCACATTGTATCACTACTAATGGAATGGTCCACCTCTCCCATAACGGCTTCAAATGAGCCATGATGTAAATATCAAACAAACATCAGAAGAGAGAGGCAGACCATGAAGCATAATAACGCAAAAAAAGCAGCCGTAGTATTAGGCATTGATCTAGCAAAAAGTAGTTTTCATCTTCATGGAGTGGATGAGCATGAAAATGTTGTTTTAACTAAAAAGCTAACACGCACTAAGCTTTATGCATTTATAGCGCAAATGCCTGTTTGCCTCATTGGTATAGAAGCTTGTGGTGGTGCTAATTATTGGAAACGGGTTTTTGAGCGCTATGGTCATACGGTAAAAATGATGTCACCTCAATTCGTTAAGCCCTATGTGAAATCGAATAAGAACGATGCGATTGATGCTGAAGCAATATGTGAAGCGGTACAAAGGCCCAATATGCGATTTGCTCCATCAAAAACAGTTGAGCAGCAAGATATTCAAAGTTTACATCGTATCCGCAGCCAGCTTGTTGCCAGAAGGACAGCTCAAGCTAATCAAATTCGAGGCCTGCTTATGGAGTACGGCATTATCATACCTAAAGGCATATCTTATGTGCGTAAAGAAATACCAGGTATTCTGGAAAACGCTGAAAATGAACTAACGCTATTATTTAGAGCGTTGCTGAAAGATCTATACGATGAGATGGTGCACTTAGATGAGCGCGTTGAACGTTTGGAAGATGAGCTAAAAATAACCTGTCGAAACAATGCTGATTGTCAGCGTTTATTAACCATTCCTGGCATCGGTTTACTGAGCGCAACCGCCCTTATTGCAGCCATTGGTGATATACGTGTTTTTAAAAATGGACGAGAATTAGCCGCCTGGTTAGGGTTAGTGCCACGACAACATAGTACCGGTGGTAAGCCCACTTTACTCGGTATCAGTAAACGCGGTGATGCCTATTTAAGAACGTTATTAATTCACGGTGGCCGAGCCATTGTAAGAGTGGCTGACAAATATCAGGATAAACGAAGTGAATGGATAGGTAAGCTAGAACAGCGACGCGGTCATAATATTACGGCTGTCGCGGTTGCCGCGCGTATTGCTTGGGCATTATTAACCAGACAAAGCCATTATCAGGTTGTCTAATTTGACTGCAAAATAAAATCCAACAAGCGAAAAAATCAATGAATTGCGAAGATGAAAGATAAATGATGGCATAAAAGGTAACACCTGTGCATCCACCAATCTGAACGGGACAAGGGCTAGTAAAAGCCGTACTACTGATAAGATGGATGCACGCAAATTCCATCGGGCCAGAGACTGGAATACATCTCATAAAAAGGCCGGATATATGGGAGCAAAACTTTTTAGCTACATTGTTATTTTATCTTGCAATACGAGGTGGCCCATATATGTCCCGTTAAGAACTAAATAAGTAGGTCTGGAGACCCTTTAATTTTGTTACAATGAAGCCAGCATCTTCAATATTTTTAAACTGCCCACCAATTTCTTGAAAAAAGTCAATTAATTGATATAATTTTTTAATACCTTCTATGTATATAGTTTCAATGTGTTATCGTAATAATTCAACGTATATAGATGTAATAAAAAAGAATAATTCATACTCATAAAGCAATTCAGTAAAATATTGTTTGATCACAAAATAGCGTTCTAGATAAGGCAACACTAAATTTAATTTAGCTGTGTATCCCTACAACAGAACATATACAAGTATTACCTCCTACTAAATATTAATATTCAACTTCTGCATCAAATCATAAAGCGTAGGTCGACTTACCCCCAACAACTCGGCCGCCGGTGAAACCTTTCCATTGGTATGATTAAGGGCCTTAGTGATTACCTGCCGTTCTGCTGCTTCACGCACTTCACGTAAATCAAATGAATTAATTTCACCTGTTTCATCAGCGAGCTTTAATTCTAAATCTTCAGATGTAATTTTCTTTCCATCAGCCATAATCACAGCGCGTTTTATTCTATTTTTTAGTTCGCGCACATTTCCTGGCCACTTATGAGCTTCGATGGCGGTTAATGCATCTTTGGTAAAACCTTTTAATTTTTTATTCTGTTCTTTATTCATCTGATCGAAAAAGGAACGGGCCAGTAGAATTGCATCCCCATCCCTGTCTTTTAAGGGCGGTATATTTATTGGAATTTCATTGATGCGATAAAATAAATCTTCTCTGAATTCTTTCTTTTGAATTTTATCTTCAAGGTCCTGGTGCGTTGCACAGATGACCCGAACATTTACCGCTATTTCTTCACGTCCACCAATGCGTTCAACGACCCGCTCCTGTAAAAAGCGTAATAGTTTTGCCTGCAATGGCATGGGTAATTCGCCCATTTCATCAAGAAATAGTGTGCCACCTTCCGCGTATTCTATTTTGCCCGGCGTGGTTTTTGTTGCTCCGGTAAACGCGCCTTTTTCATAGCCAAACAATTCACTTTCTAATAAATTTTCAGGAATAGCGGCACAGTTAATTGCAACAAAACGGCCGGTTATTGATGGATTCTTACCATGTAATGCTCTGGCACAAACTTCTTTGCCGGTTCCACTATCACCGAGTAATAAAACCGTTGCATCTGACGGAGCCACTTTTTCAACCCGTTGACACACTGTCTGCATTTGCGGGCTGCTGGTAATCATGCCATCCATGGGAACATCGACATGTTCCATAGTCAGTCTTCGATTATCCTCTTCCAGTTCGTATACATGATATGCACGGGTGACAATCTGGTTTAATAATTCAGAATCGATGGGTTTCTGATAAAAATCATAGGCACCGGAGGCAACGGCCTGCACGGCATTTGAGCGTTCGTCATTGCCACTAACGACAATGACTTTGGTATTAGGGGCAGCAGATAGTATGTCTTCAACAGTCGCCAGTCCTTCGGTAGAACCTTCTGGATCGGGGGGTAACCCTAAGTCAACGGTAACCACTGGTGGATGTTCTTTAGCTAGAATTTTCAGCGCTTGTTTTCGATCTCCTGCAATAAAAACTTCGAAATCTTCGAAACTCCATTTCATTTGTTTCTGTAAACCCGGATCATCTTCGACAACTAGAATTTTTTTGTTATTTTCCATTTCTACCGCTATCTACATTTTTTATTGAGCCCTGATTCTGCAATAGTTTTTTAGACTACGCAAGGTTAAACTGTCGGTTTTTTTTACTATCTGTCGGCTAGTTAGCAGTGTATAAATTTATTATTTATGCCACGGATGACTCGTTAAGAATTGACGTATTTTTCATCCTGAACGAAACGAGGAGTATTGGGTGTGAGCTTAAGGCTGTTTCGTGATGGGTATTAAGATTTTTTAGTACGCCTCACTTCAGTCAAGATGACGGCAACAAAGTGACAAGGCTGGGTAACATAACAGTCTTCATTATATATATTAAAAGGTCTGCAATTTTAAGCGTGTCTCGAATCATCTGAATCACTCTGATAATCATCAAAAGCCTTTTTAATCAGCTCTTTTAAACATGCGATCTCCAGCGGCTTGGGATGATAATCATATGCACCCTGACTTTTTGCTTTTTCCGCATTAGTTGTCACTTCAGCGCCTGAAACAATGACAACTTTGGTATGAGGTGCTTTTTTAAGTATGGCGTCCAGCGTCGCAAAGCCTTCTGTTGTTCCATCTGCATCTGGAGGCAGGCCCAGGTCGAGCGTTACTAGTGAAGGCAGGTGTAGATTAAACAGTTCCAATGCATGTATTCGGGAATCTGCTGTGATAACTTCATATTCTGACAGGCTCCATTTCAATTGCGAGCGCATACCCATATCATCATCAACAATTAATATTTTAGTATTGTGCATTATTTTGTTCAGGTTTTTTTGCGTTCACTCAAATGAACAACCTGGGGGTCGCTAGTAACTTGCTGCGATGCACTTAACGGGATATGCAGTCGAAAAATACTGCCCTTGCCTAAAACACTCTCAACGTCTAATTGACCGCCTAACTTATGCACATATTCTCGCGCCTGAAATACGCCTATTCCCATGGTGCCCTTAGTAGATTCAAATGGCAAAAATAATTTATCATGTATAAATGCCTCATCCATGCCGACACCCGTGTCTTCAACTTCAATAATTGCAAACTCACCCCGTACTCGTAGCCTTATCGTTATGCTTCCCATATCTTCAGTTGCATCCTGAGCATTTTGAATAATATGCGCCAGGTTTGCAGACATACGATCTTTGTCTGCTGTAACCATTACATTCTGATTAAGACAGTTTAATACGGGAATGGGTAAGGCGCCGGCTTTAGAGCAATTGCGTAAACTTTCTTCCAGTAACTCGCATAAACAAATTGCTGAAAACTGATCACCCTCACCGCCATCACGCAACCGCATCAACAATTTGTTCATTTTATTGACTGAATTTTCAACCGTAATAATTGCATCATCAATAAACATGGGGTTGTTTTTATGTTTGCCCGCATTTGATACAACCATCGATAGCTGCCCCACCATATTTTTTACATCGTGCACAATAAAGGCGGATAACTTATTTACTTCTTCAAATCGTTTCGCACTCACTAGCGCCTGCGCCGCTTCGTATTGCGCGAGGTGACTTGCCGTCTGGCGCCCCGCCGTTTTCAACAAATCACTGTCTTCCCAGTTATAATAACTTTCATGCGCAGGCGAGCGTAATAGCACCACAAAACCCATTAAATGATCCTGCAGCATTAATGGCACCACTAACCAGGCCTTTTTATTAGTGCTTAACCAGTCGGGTATTTGCAATTCTCCGAGCCGGGTATACATTTCCGGATCATTATTATATTCATCTAGATTAATTACAAACTGTTGCTCCGCAAGAAATTTGATAAAGGTGGAGTCTGCCGCTTCGCGTATATTAACGCCCGGATACATCCAACGCTCATCAGATTCAAAGCAGCCGTTATCCCTTTCCATCATTAACAAACCACCGGGGCTATCAATTATTTGTGCCAGTGATCGAATGGCCCGCAGATGCAAGCTATTTGATGAGCTAGCTTCTGATGATAATGTGCGAATTATGCGCAGCCATTCTTCGCGGTAATCATATTTATAATGAAAAAAATGTTTATCGATTGCGACCCTTAAACGTGCGCGGATTTTCCCGGAGAAAAAAAGTATTGCCAGTATCATCACCGCGGCAAACAGGAATGTTGCCTGGGCGACTACGCCCCACTCTCCCCCCATGTCCCGAACGTAATAACCGCCAAAGCCGATAAAAATGAGATACGCGCCGGCTGCCAGTAAAGTTGTGGTGTGAAACACCATGCGCCGGGAGAGAAAAATATCAATCGAATCATCGCCGAGTGACCATTGCATTTCACGCTTAATGGCCACCGCAATTAATGGCACCACCATTGCGTGAATAAAACCACGGGCATTCCATAATTCGTTATCTATTCGCTGAAAAAGAAAAGCATCGGAATAAAGATAGAAGTCATACGCAAACATACCACCGATGGCAATCCATAAATATTTTAGTGCCCAACGATGCTCATCGGCGGTGTTACGGTAGAGTTGCTCAACAATTAAAATCCCACCAATTGAAATTAACAGGTGACCGATTAAAACGTCATTACCCGCAATGAACTGAAACACTGAACCACCGGATACACGATACAACACCAGTAGCATTAAGCCGATCACAAATACACTTAAACCCGCGAAGGCGATTTTAAAGTGCCTATTAACCTGATCAGTTGATTTGTAGGCAGTACGCAGCATGACCAGCAGAAAAGCGAACCAGGCAAGAGAGCGAAACAACTCAAGTAGTAAGGTAGATTCGAGTAAATAGGAGGTGTTTATCGTGCTGCCATAGGCTGCCTGATAGGTTACCGAGCCAGACCAGATAGCACTGGCCAGGGCCGCCACTGCCAACACCAGCTTGGGCAGGTTATCACGCCTGCCCGTCAGCATAACCAGTCCTAATATAAGAAATAGAACGGTTGCAATGCCAAAACTGATGATTTCAATAATCATTAATTAATCTGTGTTTCCATATGTAATATTAATCATAGCGCATAACGCTAAAATTACTTTTTAAAGCCCAGTAAATGAGCTAACACCGTATTATCGAAATAATGCAGCAATTACTCATAAAGTACACCATGAAACTTAGATATGGGTGCGCTAAGCTCATTTGCCAAGTTCATTCGCCAAGTTTATTCGATTGGCTCTTTATATCCCTGCATTTATTTTTATATTTATTGCAGGCCCGATAAAATATTAATCTACTGAATTACTAATATATCCTAGCCGATTCACATTGCTTTTAATAACTCAGCGGCTTTATCTTTTCCTGGAAAGGTTTGTTCACTGGAGGAAGCAATTTCCAGATGAGATTTAGCCGCTGCTTTATCTCCCATTTCATACAGGGCATATCCCAGGTGATATCTGAATATGGCAATTTTAGGTGCTTTTTCTACGATGGGCTTTAGGATTTCTACGGCTTTAGCACTGTCACCTGTTTTTGCATATGCCCAGCCTAAAGTATCCTGTAAGGCTGGTTGTGGTAATTTTTCAAAGCTTTTTGATAACTCAAGTGCTTTGGGTAAGTCAGAGGCACTGCCATAATCTAATAGTAAAGAGGCGTAATTATTAGTGGCTAACTTATTACCTGAGTTTTCAGACAGTATTCTTTGATAGACTTTCATTGCTGCAGCAAAATCTTTCTTTTTCTCATATATGGCCGCAATTTGCATTTGTGCTGGTGCTTTGTTTTTAAGCTTACTTTCTGCATCCTGATACACTGATAATGCTTTATCAACGTTTTTTTCTATCAGATAGGTATTGGCCAATCCAGTATATGGTGGCAACCAGCTCTCTGCAGATTTTGAAGACTGTATGAATTTTTTACGTGCTTCGGGAATTTTTTTCTGTGCTAATAAAATTTGCCCCATCAACAAATTAGAAATTGCATCATCTGAATTCGTATCAAGATTTTTTTGCAATCGTTCAATAGCTTTTTCTGGTTGATTACTGGCCATATAAGTTCTTACTATGAACTGTAAAGACTTAAATTTATTCTGCGATTTTTTATAGGATTTTTCAAACTCATCAATTGCTAGCGGTATCTTTCGTTTTGATACGTAGTATTGCCCTTTTATTAAATTGACCTCTGCTTTTGAAGGATTGGACTGCTCCATTAAATCTAAGGTTGTAGCAATCTCAGAGTCTTTGCCCTGTGAAACCAGTATTTTTAACTTAATACTCATCAAGTCATAGCTATCTTTAAAATAAGCTAATGCTCTATCAACTACATTAACTGCTTCATCAATTCTCCCCTTACTCCCAAGATATTTTGCATAGTTAACATGAACCTTGTCATTCACTGGATTCGCTTCAATAGCTTTTTTAAGCTCATTCTCAGCTAATGTGCTTTCATTATTTAATTCATGAGCCTGGGCTAAAAGTAGCGATGCTTCTGCATTTTGAGGGTCATTTTTTAATACTGTACGAAGACCATTAATGGCCGAAATAGAATCAAAATTAGAAAGAGACAGCTTACTAGTAACCAATAATGCATCATTATTATTTGGGTATTCTTTAATTACTTCAGCAATATATTTTTTAGCACTTTTCAAATTGCCTTCTTCCAAATGGTATTTAGCCAGTTTAATTCGAGCGTTCACACCTTCTACATCATAAGCCTTATCTAAAATAATCTGATTTAACACGTCCTTAGCCTGGTCTCTTCGGCCTGTTTTTTCATAAAAGTTAACCTGTGCAAACTTAAGATCATATAAATCTGGTTTATTTCGAATTGCCGCTTTAAGCTCTTCTTCACCCTCTTTTATGCTTCTTCTTGAGGTTAGCATTTCAATTAGAACCAGATAGCGCTGTGTATCTTCATCATCCTGCTTAATCGCATTTCTCAACACAGTCTCTGCTTTGTCCAACTGATTTGAAGATGCATAAAAAGATGATAAAGCAACCTGTAATGAAAACATTTCAGGCTCGATTGCAAGCACCTGTTTTAAATATTTTTCAGCGTCTACTAACTCATTCCTTTTGGCCAGCAATTGAGCCAATGTAATTCTAAGGGGAATATTATCCGGGTTATCAACGGTACCTCGCTTAAGAATATGCAAAGCCTTCTCTTGCTTACCTTCAGAAAGATAAATACTGCCAAGTAGACTTATTGCTTCAGTTAAATTTTTATCTTCTTCAATAACCTGTTCTAATTGTTTTGTTGCTTTGGCCTTGGAACCAGCTTTATACTCTATTGTTGCGAGTATCATTTTAATTTCTGTATTATCTGGTTGTTCTTTTTTAGACTCAGCCAATAATTTTCTCGCTAAAGTTATATAATCCTCAGTGCCTGCAACAACATATATCTTAGCTAATTTAATCTTCGCTTGCGTATATTTCGGATTCAACTCAATCGCTTTTTTATAATTACCTAAAGCCTTACCAAGCTCTTTATTCTTCTCTTCCAACAACCCCATATAATAATAAGCTTCCGCAAACTTGGGATCTATCTGCAAAACATTCTTAAATTCAATTTTTGCTTTATCTAAATTATTCTCTTCTAAATAAGCCTTACCTTTTTCTAAATATTTAACTTTACGCTCTTCCGCACCACCACACGCCAGCAGTGAAAACACCAGAATAGTTACCGCTGAAAATTTTGTTAACCCTGAAATAAAAGACTTCATTAAGCTTCCTCTAACATTTATATAATTAAAATAATATTCACAATTCTGATAATTTGATTATGATAATGTATTCAATTTGCAAGCTACCCCCTTTACTTAACAAGGAGAATAACCGAGATTTAAAACCCTCTAAAGACAACCACTAATAACGCCACAAGTGTGCCTATGCGCATTAAATCCCAGCTTCTTGCTTTAAGCCCCATAATGGCTTCGCTAGCATAAAACAGAACGACTAACTTTACAGCCATTTCCCCTATACCGCTATCCTCTAAATGCGATTCTGGGAGATTTGGCACAATTATTACAAGGATTATCACCAGGTAATCCAGGGGGGTTATCTGAAAGGTTTTGTCATAGCAAAAACGCACCCGAAGCGCGAATGCTAAGGCAACCAATACATATAAGTAATTTATAATATACGCGTATTCTGTTTTCGAATCACTTAGTGGCATTAGATAAACCGCCATTACTGATACGATATAAACCACTGCCTTTTCCAGCATGTCTGATGCTTTTAATTTGAAACCACAGGCAAGCACCAAAATAACCAGTAACAGTGCAGCCAATACGGCCATATCAACATTAACATGCTCAGCAAAAATAAATGCCGAGATAAACAATAGCGGCACTACCAATGTTAAAAATAGCGTGGGCAAAGTAGTTAACAGGCCCTTGCTTCTTAGATATCTGACTATTCGCCTTAAGGTCGTTACTTCAATTTCTTCTTTTGTGTGAAAACTCCAGCTTCTGATACGTGCGATATTAAATGCACCAAAAACACAAATACTCACGCCAATGTAAATAATAAGCAGTAAAGCATCCGACTCATACATCATAAAATACGCAACTGAAATCAGGACACTTTGTACCAGATAAATAATAAATACCGCTTCATAATGATCAAAGCCGATATTAAGTAATTTGTGATGTATATGATTTTTATCCGGCGAAAAAGGCGAACGCCCCTCATAAATGCGCTGACCCATTACCGCCATGGTATCTAAAATCGGCAGGCCCAATATAAACAATGGAATAAGTGAGCTCATTGCAGGATTCACCGACTGACTTAAAACGATCACCAGCACCCCAAGGCTGAACCCCAGAAACTGACTCCCGGTATCCCCCATAAACAACCGTGCGGGATGGGTGTTATGCCTTAAAAACCCAAGAATAGAACCGGCAATCGCCATGGCTATCAACACCACCATTTCACCATTGGCATCAAAGGCGAGTAGCGCAATAATGCTAATGGTAATCAGAGATGTGCCCCCCGCGAGCCCATCCAGCCCATCGGATAAATTAATAGCATTAGTAATGCCGACCAATGCAAAAATGGTTAGAGGAATAGCCAGATAATCAGGCAGCGCACCGTCAACAAATGGAAATGAGCGGACAACAACATCCCCCCAGATCACCACAATTATCACCGCCAGCAGTTGGCCCAGGAATTTAATTTTATAATTGAGGTCACACTTGTCATCCCATAAGCCAAAGCCCCAGATCACCAGAAAACCCGCCAGTATTGAAATGTACTGCTGATTTAAATCGGCGAGTAAAATAATCGAAAAAACACTTCCCACAACCATAGCAATACCCCCAACTCGGGGAACGGCCTGCGTATGCACCTTGCGTGCATTGGGAATATCAATAGCACCAATTTTATCCGCCCATTTCATAATGGGTGGAATTAAAATCATGGTGACAACCAGTGAAACAATAAAAGCAAAAATATACAGCATTGAATTAACTTTTACTTGCCTGGTATAAACTCAGGAAGAATGGGAGCAATTTTACGGCTAAAATCTTCCAGGCGCTTATCCGCAATAGAAAGATCCTGCCCCGGTTGTAACACGGTGGTTAAGCGCATTAAGGCACCATCCGTACGGTGTAGATTCATAGAATCCCAGAACAGCCACCATTTCATCATGTATTCATTGGTTACTACACGGCCCCGTTGTTGGAACCAGTAGTAAACCAGTTGCTTACTTTGATCTTTTTGAATAACCAGACGATTAACTTCCAATGGAACACCGTCTATTTGAGCGCCTTCAACTTTATGCTGGGTAAGGCTTGCAATACGCCAGCCACCGCCGGGGATGCATGAGCGTGGAGAGTGTGCTGCAGAACCACTTTTCTGTGTCGAGTAATAAGCAGAATAATAATTAATAAGACTGCCATCTTCTCCCAGATAATCACTCATAATGTAATCAGTAAATCTTAAGGTATCGATATAAACTTGTTCCAGATAGCCAGACTTACCCTGCCAGCCATCTATATCAAGAGGAAATTCTACAAACAATTTTCGCTCAGGCTCAATATCAACCTGCTTAGGCAGTGCAAACATACTTACTGCAACCAACCCAATAATGATCATTGATGTATAAAATGACCCAGGTATTTCACGATTTTTAATTACCGCACTATCAGGCGTATCTTCAGGAAAATCCAGGCCAAAAGCTTCACGTAGAGGTAGCTTGTCTTTACCTATACTTGCCAGGAACCACATTTCTAGAATAAGAATACCGATACAACTCATAAATACTGCCCAGCCCTCAAAATCATGAAGTACACCCTCAGCCATTTGTGGGCCCCAGTATTCAACTGTGACACCAATTGCACCAATTCTCAGGCTATTCATTAGTATGGTAATGGGGATAGACGATAAAAATATAATCGTTTTTTTCCAGAACGCTCCTGTAAAGAAGTAAGCAGAGATAAAGGCCAGCGTCATTAAGGGGAATAAATAATTCAAGCCACTACAGGCTTCAACAACCTGCAATTTATAAACACCTAAATCAATAACATTTCCTTCTAAAAATACACTAATATCAAAAAGGCGTATAAATGCAACACCAATTTCCGATGATATTAGCTGCAGTTTTCCTGATAACCCCTGCAATATAAATACGGGCAAAGGAATCATAAAGAACAAAAGCAAAAGAGGTACAAAAATGACTTTAAAAGCAGCCTTACCTGTATACGCGTATACCAAGCCTAATATGGATATAACATACCCGTATTGCTGAATAACAAAAAGCGTACTAATCTTTCCTGTGATAGCTATAAGCAAACCAAATACAACAATTAGTCCACCCATCCATTCACTTTTAAACACCATGTTATCAAGTATGTTTTTTTTCTGCCAAATTAAGAATAGCGAAATAAAAGGAATGATATAGCCATGACCATACTCTTCTTTGGACTCCCATATATATATCATATATTTGATTGCATCTAAAAAACTTACCGTAAGAATCGACAATGCAATAATTACAAAAATCCAAAACGATTTTGACTCACGCCAAACAGTTACTTTTTCTGACATTTCACATTCACCATAATAAATTACTTTTCAATATAAATATTTATTGCTCCTAAATTACTAGCCTAATATAAAAGCATTCTACTTATCTTAACTTTTTAAACCAAATGTCTTCGCTACCAATAATTGATAAGCAAATTTCGGTAAAGCCGTTTGCCTTAAAAGACGTTTAGGTTGCGCCATAAGCCGATAAAACCACTCAAGATTCAATTTACGAAACAAATAGGGAGCTCGCTTCACATTTCCGGCTAATACATCAAATGTTCCACCGACACCCTGACAAACTTTTACATTTGTCATTGGTAAATACTTTTCCATCCAAAGCTCTTGCCTCGGGCTACCCAATGCAACAAACAATACATCGGCACCCGATGTATTAATTTCTTCAATTAGCTCAGGAATATCACTATCATCAAAATAACCATCAAGGTTACCCACAATATTTATACCTTCATAGCGTTGATTTAGCACATCAACAGCTTTGTTATTAACTTCACGGCTAGCACCAAGAAGAAACAGTTTATATCCTTTTATTAATGACTGCTCACAAATAGCTGGCATTAATTCTGCACCTGGCACACGCGATATCTTCTCGCCTGTTAACAGCCTTGCAGCAACGACCACACCAATTCCATCAGGTATCAATAAACCAGCCTTATCAAACCATTCACACAGCTTTGCATCGTTTTGTGCTTTTATAACTTTCTCAGGATTCATCGCTATCACAGTTTGAGGCGTATCCCCCATTACCATTTGATCAACTGCCTCCAGAGCCTGTTGCATATCAACACAATCAATTGGTGCCCCTAATACCTCTACGCGCTTTGGTTTCATTTTATCCAACCTTCTAAAACAGATATTTCATCATCCATTATTTCGTCATCAATAACGTTTTCATCAAAAATTATCTTTGTAATAAACCTTGCAGGCAGTTCAGTATGACAGTTAACACTGAGTGTTGACAGCGGTTTTTTAATGCCATATTTAGGTGAGTGCCAGGCAAAAATAGGAACAACCTCTGCTTCACATATAGTGACCACCCCGCCATCAATCTGTAATTCAATTTTACCTGAATGTGTGTTCATACAATAACCATTATTACTCTTTTCGGCCAGTGCACCCAAATGCCAATTAAGCTGAAGATCAAACTCATCTCTCCCTTCAAGAAAATCCCAAACAATAATATTTCCTTCAGGAAATATAACTATGCCCCTCCAATGACGAATACCTAATGTTTTATAACCATCATGGTAAGCCAACATTCTTAATACGTTAGAGGATGAAGAGTTATTATTGTGTAACTTAGATACATAAGGCTTCGACCAAATAAAAGATGACTCTTGCTTAGATTGATCAAACCCATTTACTGTGATCGTATTATGCGCACGAGTGCTTCTAAAATATTCTCGCCACGCAGCATCACCGGTATATGTATAAGTCCCAGGATCCAATAAGATAATATCTGAACCACTTTTCAAAACAATAGATAAAGCATCTGCATGACTATGTCCAAATGATGGTGGCATACCTAAAGATCCATGATCAAATATAAGCTGCTGTTTAATTTTATTATTTTTGTATACAGAATAACCTGTTTCCTCGAAAACAGTTAACCCATCATTAGTATAATTCTCATCCCAAATAATATTTAAATATTTAGATAAAGCATAGCCATTATCTGAATCACCAATACTCGGAAGTTCATCATAACTATTAGCAAAAGTGTTTAAAAATTGACACGATGTCTTATATAAATCTAATAGATCATTCGGTATTTTTAAATTGTGACTTTCATATAATTTAATAACCAGGCCAAATAAATCTAAAATAAAAGCCTGATAACAAAAGGCCTGTTCTATTCCTCCGCCATCAGAATTAACCTGTCTTTTAAACTCTGTAAACAATATCCTTTCTGCTACAGCTTTCCACTTACGTGCTTCTTTAAATTCAGAAAACAAAACTGCCGCATAAAGTAGTCCACTACACTCGGCTATTGTATGATTACCAGCAGAAGAATAAAGCGATATTCTTTTTGATACATAGCTAGCATTACGCCACACAAAACTCAGAAGTGTATTCCAGGTTTCATTAGATACTTTATTATGTGTTCGAATATTATCAAAGCTGATGATTACAGATAGCAATCTCAATGAACATTCCATAGATGAAATATAATGAGCACCTGTCAAAAATGAATTGTTTTCTACCCAATGTTCAAATTGTTGAACTATTTTTTCTGAAACCGATTCAGCTAATGCGCCATCATCAACATCCACTAGCAAGCTCAAATTAACCAGTTGCTGTAATCTTGACGCTTCCCAAACAAGCCTTAAGTCTCCTGTTTTATTACCCTGTCTATAAGCAATTTTATTATAATATATCGCAGGCCACTTATTACCGTTTTCTAATGAAATGTTCCATATATCTTTAGTATCGACCCATTGCCATTCCCACGAAAAGCAAAGATGCTTACCTTCTAATATTTTTTGTTGGTCAAGCTCAAATACCTTCGAACATTCTAATGATGGTAAGCACTTACTCGATGAACGAGTAAAAGTAAATTGTTGATATGAAAACGTACCCGCTGAGCATATACCTGATTTAAATTTATACTGTATATAAAATATTTTTTGTTCGTAATATTCATGAAATCTATACAATAACTCAGGGTAGCTCATTACACTGAGGCGTTTTCGATACCAGTTTAATTTTTTTAACACATTAATCACAACTATTGCGTAACAACTTATATTATTAGCCAATAAAATTTATTTTATCTTAAACCCTGGATCCAATACAACAACCGAATTATCTGGGATGTTCTTATAAACAACAGTGTTCGCTCCAATTTTTACATTGTCACCAATTTTAATTTTACCAAATATTTTTGCACCAGGTGCAATATATACATTATTTCCAATTATAGGTACTCCACATTTTTCACCTTCCCCAGATATACCAACTGTTACTTGTTGTGAAATACTTACATTACTTCCAAACTGAGCCCCTGCAGAAAGAGTTATACCTCCATAGTGGCCTATATAAAAACCTTCTCCTATAATGGTAGATCTTGGAATTTGAATACCCCATTTACTACGAATTCTGTGATACAACAAAAGATATACAGGTTCAAGTAATATTCTTAGCAAAATATTTTTTTCTTTTAACCATTTTCCAAATCTAAAAATAACTATTGCATGCACGCCTGGTGAGCGATAACAACCAATTATTTTTACAATCTTATTCCCACTCAAAAGGCTATATGTCCGCAATATATCTTTTTTTATCATATTTACTTCTATTTAATTATTAATAACTTTTCACAAAACCATTAATTAAGTTAACAAAACTCAGTATCATCTAACGAGCACCTAGCTTATAATAAAGTGCCTCAATCTGTGGAATAACAACATCAACAGAAAACTTTAATTTCACACCCTGATAAGCATTATTGGTTAAACTAACTCGCAATGATTCAGAATCAAGAAGTTTGATAATAGCTTGTGATAATGCATTTATATCACCTGGTTTAACAAGAAGGCCATTAACACCACTATCTATCACATCCGGTATACCACCAACTGGACTGGTAATCACTGAAACTTTAGATGCCATGGCCTCTAAAATACCCATAGGCAGTCCTTCATTATATGAAGGAAGCAGGTAAATTAAAGCCTGATTTAAAATCTGTTGTTTTTTATCACCGGAAATCCAACCTATATATTCAGTATAACTTTCTAACCCTAAGTCATTAATAAGCAACTTTGCTTTTTCAACTTCTCCATCACCCGCATATTTTAAAATAAAATTTCTATGCGTTTCTTTTATTAAAGATAATGCATTTAATATATCCCAAAAACCTTTTCCTTCACCTATCTTACCAAGAAATAAAAGTATATTTTTATCAGTGAAATCAACCCTGTTATTATGAACAATAACAGGGTTAAATATTATAGTAATATTAGCCTTGTCAGCAATTGACTTGATATTTCTCTTCCATTGTGATGACAGCACAACAACCTGATTAGCAGCATTTAATGTACTTCTAATATACCATTTCATAAGAGAGCCACACTCATCATTATAAAATTGCATAAATTCACCGCCATGTAAATGCAACATTATTTTTTTTCCAAAAGCAATTCCCAACCAAGATATAAGTGATTTCCTTAAAAAGCTTGACCTTGATGCGGTATGCAAATGAAAAATTCTGCATTTACGTGAAATAAGAAATTTAGACAGCGTAAAAAGAGAACATATGAAATTAAATATTTTATTTATGTTTGAGCCTTCTATATGCGTCACAAGAAATTTAATATTATAATTTTTAAGCAAACCTCCATTTACATATGTAGACACAACACTGGCCACGCCTCCTTTACCATTCATGTCAGTTGACACCATTAAAACTTCCGGCTTTTTATTTTCTACATCCATAAAAGCATCTTCATTAATTTACAGTTGATAGCAGAAGTATAAATTTACCATTACTCTGCCTTTTAAGTGAGTCAACTCTACATACTTCAATATGAGTATCGCCATTCATCTTTTCATTATAATGCTCGTAAATACGCATCTCATGAGTACAATCAAAACTCTCACCTGGGACAATATTCACAAGTAGTTCGCCTTTTTCATTCTGTATATATTGCAGTCCCTCTATAACACTATATAAATCATTATGTAAATTTAAGGCTGTAGTAGTAACAAAGCTGCCATCTTTATTAAATATTTTATCTCCATCCCAACGCCCATGAATTTTATTTAGAGCCATTCCTTTATATCCGCACTTGCAATCTATATATACATACTCAGAATAATCACCCGTTTTATACCTTATTAACGGAAACCCTTTATTTCTATATGTTGTACCTACTATTTCACCAAGTACACCCTCTTCGTTAATAATTTTATCAGCTTGATCGACTAACTCAACATAACCATAACCGGGCATAATATGATAATAATCAGAATAGGGGCAATTTCCTGCCATTACCAACTTTTCAGAGTGACCATAAAGGCTAAAATAATTTATCCCTAATTGCTTGACTATATCTCTTTGGTGATCCAAAACATTTTCTGAACTAACAAAAAAAGCTTTTATAAATTTAGTATCTAACTTGTTTCGTTTAAGATAATTTGCAAATTCATAACCAGATGATGGATAGCATTGCAAGTAAGTAATTTTATATTTTTTCATCGTTGAATAAAGTATAGAAAATAATTCATCTGTCAAAGTAAAGCCATCAAAAATATACTCCTTCATAATCGGATTTACAATAAACCCACTATCTAACTTATGATTTCTCAACACTGCCCTAGAGCTAAAGCAAAAACCAAACTTTTCCCAATAATAATGTAACGATGCTAACTCAACGATAAATCTATTTTTCGGCATAAGAAGCTGCATCGGCTTACCAGAAGTTCCCCCAGTTGTGCCTTTCGCATATTGAAGTAGTTCAACATTAGAATTTACAAATTTATTCCATTGCGCCATAACAATATCTTTATCAATAAACTCAAAATTATTCTTGAAATCATCAAGTGATTTAACGTCATTAATTTGATATCGCTCACTGTAATAGACAACATCATTGATAGCTACCCTTAACAATTCAAGCAATTGGCGCTCATACCCACCTTGCTTAATTGCATTGTTATAAAGACCATTTTTATAATCTAAATAAGCCTGACCATAAATAAATTTGCTTACGCAATTAAACCTCAGCAACAATATATTTAACCATATTGGCATTTTTGTTATCTTATTAAAAATATATTCTTTTAAACTCATGTCACAAATTATCATTAAAAATTCATACCGAAAAATTCGTTATGGCTCAACAAAAATAAACCTCATTGTCGATTTATTTTCCAATTAGTATTTGTCGTTTGCTTAAAAACACCTGTTGATAATTTTTTAACTTGATAATCCGTTAAAAAATGATATTGATATAACGCAACGCCATTCCCATCAGGCCTCAGCCCTTTGGAATACCTAAGCACTTCTGCCACTGTGTTTTCACTTCTAGGTTGTGCCTTATTATTTTGAATTGAAAAATTACCAACTAGTAACACAAGCTTATCTGGATCAATCAAGCCCTGATAACCCCGATCTAAAAAGACCGTATTAATTTTTTTATTTTTTGGCTGGTAATCCATATGATAAATCACATCAACCCAACCTTTATTTGCCCACTCAACGCCATTAGCACCTTGCAGTTCAAACTCCCTTAATCCAGCAACTGTATCTACACTAATTACAATATTAGGCTTTATTTTTTTTACTTCGATTGATACGTTTTGTACAATTTCACTAATTGCTTTGCCATTCCAAAGTGAAATAGTTTGAGCAGCATTCCCCCACCTATCTTTACTCATTTTCTTTATATCATCGAGAAGGTGTCTGTTATATTTAAGCCAGTAATCTTCAATACAATATTTTGAATCACATATCCCCATTGAACGAACATAATCTAAATTCACTCCATCTAAATCATATTTTTTTACGGCATCTATAATCAGCTTTACTATATATTTTCTAAATTCAGGTATATGAATGTTATATGCTTTTTCAGGAGTGCCTTTATCTGCGTACTCAGGATGCGCATTATTCTGATTAACCACTACAGTAAACCACGGATGAACCTCAATCCCCATTTGATGTGCCTTCGTTATTAAATAAGCCAACGGGTCAAAATTGGATTTATATTTTTTTTCCCAAAGCGGCTCTTTTGGAGCTAAATCTGTTGGCCATGCAGCACCTCTACCATGCCAAACACATGGAATGTACACATTAAACCCCGCCTGTTTTATGCGAGCTAATGTTCTATCAGCATCCGACTGTGTAAGCCAGTTAAACTTCTCATCTAAAATAGCTCGACTCTCCCCAGCAAAAACCACACTTGAGAAAAACAACTCAACAATGATAAATAAAAAAACGATTATATTTTTTGTAAAAATAAACTGCATCATTTTCTTGTTATAATAAATGCGCCCAATATGTATCTGATCGCCTTATTAACCCCTATTCGTTTTATCGTTGTCATCATAAGATTCACCCCGTCCAGCATTTTATAAAAATACATCTTTTTATCAGACACTCGATAAGGGGGAACATTACTAGTCATAGAATAATTTAAAGTTTTTAATGTATTACCAGCAATGCCCTCTATTTTACTTCTTACTTTTATTGACATAGCCTGTTCATATTTTTTCTGATTGCTTTTAATAACAGACTTATAACCGGAAGCCGCACCAACATTCTCAGATGGTTTAGACAGGCTGAGCATTGAAGCCTCAAACTCTAACCCTAAAAAATGACATATCTTTTTTAACTCAATATCAGGTGCATCTAATAAGTCCTCGAACCTGAGTTCTATATAATCATTTTCAAACTGACACGAGATTTCTCTCGCATTATGTACGTAATCATTCCAACGCTGAGCTGCTCTTATCATATTTTTTTTCCATGCATGATTAATTGATAAACAATAATCGCGAACATCTCTAATAATATGTATAAATTTAGCATCAGGAAAATGCTCTTTTATTAATTCTAATGAAGTGATATAAGAAGGCGACTTATCACCCCAAATAATATTTGTATTTATAGGTGCATTAGCATCATGCCTAATTAAAGCTTCAAACACACCAGCCACTGTATAGTCTTGACAGTTCTTATACCAGACCTCTTCATCAATAACTTCATCTTCATTTTTACAATATAGAAAATATGGAATTTTCATCACTTCAGAATAAAAAGTTTTAAATAACTCTCTGTTCGATAAATCACCATACGATTCCCAGTGAGTCACCCAATAAGGAAAAAACTCAGTTTCAAACGCTGGTATTGCAATAGTTGAATGCTCATTTAACAACCCTCTAAGCAGTTTGGTGCCTGACCTTGGCATACCAATCAAAAAAATTGGACCGGTAAAGTCATTGGATTGAAGTATATTTTTATTATTCATACTCACTCTGAAACCACAATATATTAATTGATAACATGCCGCATTAATATAGCACTTGTTTTTGATATCATTTTATCTTTTGTAAACTTATCTTTTACCATATTAACTGCTGATTCTTCCATTTTTATCATTAAATTTTTATCAGATAATATCTTTACTATTCCATCACTAAGTTTATTAATATCATTCGGTGGTACAATCAGCCCTGTTTTATTATGAAGTACCGCTTCAGATGTGCCACCTACATCTGTAGCCACTATAATCTTTTTCATTGACATCGATTCAAGCATTGCTATTGAAAAAGTCTCCGCAATAGATGCCATAACCGATATAGTCGAAGCAGCAACTACTGGTCGAACATCCGAAAGATTACCTAAAAAACGTACCCTATCATAGCAGCCGAGCGATTTTGCCAACTGTTCACAATGTATTCGCAGCGGGCCTTCACCTGCTAACAATAAATATGCTGGCCGTTTTTTTAATACCTCAGAGAATGCACGCAATAAAATAACCTGCCCTTTCTCTGGCCTGAAAGCAGCAACATTCACAACAACATCGGCCTCTATAGGAATATTGTGAGTCTGCCTAAGATTTATGCCACTACGACGCCAACTATCAGCGTTAAAATACCCAATATCAACACCATTATATACAACTTCAGTTTTACCAATAAGAAACGGATACTTTTTTTGCCAAAACTTTTCCTGATTACCACATACACATATTATTTGGTCGCATATTTTCATAATCCACTTATAAAAATATCTTTCGAAAAGTTCTTGCTTCATATTTCGATTTTTGGTGGTATGCAATGTCAAAACAAGTTTTGGTTTATTTTTAGAAAGTTTAATAGCTAAATATCCTACCAATAAAGATATTTGCAATGTGCAGTGAATTAGCTGAATATTTTGCTTATCAATAATTTCAGATAACTTACGCGCAGCACTCAGCCCTAACTTTCCCTGCCGAATTTCATTATGAAACTCAATATTTTTTCTATCCACTTTATCTAGCTGATCTAGATCTTGATGAAATGTAAAAAGATGCTTCTCGAACTTTTTTGAATCTAAACCATTAACCAGGTCTATTAGCTGAGTTTCCGCACCGCCCCTTCTTAACGAAGGCACTACGAATATTACTTTTGTTTTAGTATCCACCATATAAGTAACTCATCTATTTATAATATTTTTATATACAGATATTGTTTGGTTTGAAATTACTGGCCACGAAATCTCATTGTTTGACATAGCCAGAGAATTTATCGCCATTATTTTAGAAAGCGCCTGATCTAAAATTAATTTTTCTATTGCCTCTGCCAACTCAACTGAATTTCTAGCCTGTACAAGCAACCCATTATATTCATGCCTTACCACTTCAGCAATGCTGCCCACATCAGTTGCAACAATTGGTCGACCAAATTTTAAAGCCATCGCCACAATACCACTTTGTGTCGCATCAGTATAAGGCAAAACAATTAGATTAGCGCGTTTGAACAACTCAGGAATATCTTCATTCGGTATATACTTATCAAGCAGCTCAATATTGGGGTCGCCCAAAATTTTATTTTTATACTGTTCAAGATCAGACCCTGAACCAGCAATAACAACTTTAAATTTAATATTTTTTTCACTAAGCTCATTAGCTGCTGCAAGTAAATACTTTAAGCCTTTATATTCTTCAATACGGCCAAAGAACAATAAACTGCCTACATCCCACTCAAAATCAATTTCATCACCCTCAATACTTTCACCTAATGGGCCATGTGGAATCGAAAAAACAGACCCCACTTTACCTGGGTACATCTTCTCTGTTTCTATTAATATGGTATTGCCATGAACTATCAACCCATCAGCTCTTCTTCTCATTATACTTCTATACAGCTTTATTCTTTTTCTTACATTAGAGTCTTGACCTGTATGCGGCTTATGATCATGAATAGTCACAACTGAGGGGTATTTAGAAATAAAAGGTAAAGCAGCTACTAAATAATCTCTGGGTGCTTCTTGATAATGAATTATATCAGGTGAAAACCGATAAATTTCACTCACAACTTTTGTAACATTACGAACAAACATGATATTAAAAACACTAACATCCTTTAATAAAATAATTTTTAAGCTTTTTATATTTTCGGTTAATACTTTCTCGTTTAACTCTTTATAAGCATTGCTTTCATTTAATATTAGTAATACAGTATGTTGATTAGCTAACGCTTTAGCCAAATGAAAACTATATTCGGAAAAATGAAATGATATAAGTGCTAAATTCACTAACGCACCCTTCTACAGAGAATTTTATTTACCAGCTTATTCACCAACACTTTATCTTCATTAATTAAACAAAAATTATAAATAGATAATGTATATATTAAAATAAATAGAAAACTGATAATTAACTTTTCATACAAACCTGTTAGCAGAATAATACTGCTATTTAAACTCAATAAAACATACATAATAACAACACCTAATAAAAATGGGTATAGCACGATTTTATCTGCCGGGTAAAATCCAAATTTTTTAGACACTTGATACATTCTCATTGAATTCGCCAGAATCACTGAAATCAATGTTGATAGTGCGGCACCTGTTATACCCATTTCTTGAATTAAAAAATAATTTAAAATAACATTACAAATAAGGGCCGATGACATAGTATAGAATTCGAGTCGATGACTACCGGTCATAGACAGCATAAATCCAGCCGAAGAAAACACGGCTACTAATAGTTGGGAAAAAGCAAGAATGGGTAGCGCTAATGTTTCTATAGCAAAGTCTTCACCGAATATAGTCATTATATGTATACCATATTGCGCAAGAAGCACGAACAATGGCACGGATGCAACCATTACCCATCTTGTATGTTGCCGTATAAGTCGCCTCATCTCTTCTGTATTATTCTCTTTATATAATCTTGAAAGCATTGGTGCCACCATTTGATTCAATGCTGCATTCACAAACACTATCAAGCCTACAATCATCTGAATAACCACATATTGCCCTACTTTATCTGAGCTAACAAAATAGCCAAGCATAATTACGTCTACCCGTATCAGTAACATAGCCACTGCCATAGTAAACGAGATGACCATCGAATATTTTCCAACCCTTATAAGTTCTTTATATAAATTTTGAGAATTCAAATTATTGTTATTTTTTATAAAGCGGAAAAAATATTTATTTGTTAGAAATAAAAAATACATTAAAACCATAAAAAACGATGCAACTGTACCAACCACTACAGACCATAGCTGCCATCCAAAATAAAACAATACTAAGATCAAGCATAACCGGATTGTGGGCTGTATAAATAATTCACCATATACTCGAGGCTTAATATTTAACACTCCTCTAAATGCACCACTCATAACTTGCACCAGACTGATTAGCGGTATCAATAAAACCATGACCATGATTACATTTGAAAACCCTTCATACTGGTATACATATTCTTCTAATTTCTGACCTCCACCTAACCAAATTATTATAACTGGCACAATAGACAATAGCGCCACCGTTACTAGTACAAGCTTTAGAAAATGCGCATTATTTTGTTTATGTTCTAATGCTGATTTTTCTCCAAAAAAACGTACTAACCCAATATCAAATCCTAGCTTTGTAAAAACCGTAAATATTTCTGCCAGCGTTCTTGTAATACTAAAAACACCATAACTGTCAGCACCAATAGTGCGCGTTATGATTATTCCTGATATAAATGACATTAAAAGCTGGTAAATCATCCCCACAAAAGTGATGGATGCACCTTTAATTACAACCGACGTATTTTTTGTTTCAGATTGATTAGACACTTAATCGCAATCCGACAGAGGCATTGCCTTCATCATTTAATTTTAACTGTTTAGTTTTACTGCTAGCATTTGAATCAATTTTAGTAATGACTCTTGCCGCCAAAATCAACAAAATTGGAAGCACTGCATTTCTTGGGTCAGATGGTGTAAAAAGAGTTGTAAAAGTTGCCATATATATTGTGAGCCCACCTAAAACAGCCCATGAAACTGATACAACTTCTTTTGATTTGGAGCGCATTATCTCTCGCACCACTCCGCCCACACCTATAAATAAAAAATACAAAAAACCAAAAGCACCGATAATGCCCACCTCGTATAAGACTTTTAAATAGCCACTTTCAGGCTGAATAGGTACTACACCTCCCATATCAGAATACCTTTTCCATACGGGATCACTACGTATCAAGTAACCTCTATAGCTTCCCAAACCAATACCGACAACTGGATTATCTGTAAACACATGGAATGTATTCTTCCAAATTTCATACCTGCCCTGACCTGAGGACTCTGCCAACTCAAAACGGATCGCGACTTCGGATGGAACAATCATACGTATAAAGTTTTTACTCCCCATCACTATCATTAAAATTAAAAGCATTATTGACACACTGCCAAGTAAAAACCGAGAGAATAGGTTTATCTTACTTAAAAAGAAAAATGCAGCGACAACCACAGCAAAACCACTGGCTATTGCTAATCTTGACACTGTTAATAATAATGCAAATGCTGATATAATAAGTGCAGCATAAACTATTCTTTTAAGCCATTTTCCTATTAGTGCTTTCCTGACATGTAATATTGAAAAATACGCAAATAAAACTGCAATAAACTGCCCTGCTTTTTGTGGATCTTGAAATAACCCACTACCTTGCCTAATAAGCACTCCACCAGCTGAAACCTCACCTCGCTCTTGATATAACATGAGGTTAAAACCTAACACTTTCTGTAATATGACGAACAAAGATACAACTAGCAGACCACTTGCAAGAATAACATGAAACTTACTCATTGCATTTGGCTGTTGTAAAAAATAATACCCTGCAATAAATAACGCATATATTTCAAACAATCTTAGTAGCTGAATCGAAGATGACACATGTTCGGTTGACAAAGCCACTGATGGCACCACAAATAAAATTGGAATCCATAAGAACTTGAAAGGGAACAAATCTATTTGTTTTCCTTTCTTAGCTACAGAAAATATTAATATAATAAAAATCATAAAACCGATCAAGTCAAATACAGTAAACTGTAATCTTGCAGGGGGAACAACTGCCCCTAAAATCGGTAATATTATTAATACCAGATAAAATGAAAATTTAAGAGGATTTTGATGTAAGGATATATAAAAAATAAAACCTATAACAAGTACCGAAAGCAATATGGCTTTAGTTAAACTAAATGTCGTCAAGCTTGCCACCCAAACAATACCTGAAATCCCAAGTGCAATACATGCAAAATACACTATTAATAATAAAAAAGACTTCATTCAGTTAATTCCACTTAAAATAATAATTATGATGTTTTGCCATTATTTATACACTGAGATATTTCAGCTAAAAAAATCATTTCATTATTTTAAAAAATGACTGATTTTTTTAACCGCATTGCCATCACCATAAGGATTATGTGCTTTTGACATTCTACTATATTGCTCAGAACTGCCGAGTACAGCCTCAATGCCATCAATAATGGCATTGGTGTTAGTACCGACAAGCTTTACCGTACCCGCATCAACCGCTTCCGGTCTTTCAGTCACATCTCGCATAACTAAAACGGGCTTACCCAAGGACGGCCCCTCCTCCTGAATTCCACCGGAGTCGGTAAGAATCAGATCGCACTGATCCATTAACCAGACAAATGGGGCGTAATCCTGTGGGTCAATCAGAAATACATTTTCTGTATCGCCCAGTATTTTCTTTACTGGCTTTTGCACATTGGGGTTAAGATGCACAGGGTAAATTAAATTCCAGTCAGGATGATTATCCGCCAGTGTTTTAATTGCTGTACAAAGATCAACAAAACCCTGGCCAAAGTTTTCTCGCCTATGTCCCGTTATTAATATAAATTTTTGATCCTGATTAGAAATGCGGTCATAAACTTCATCTCCAAAATGCTCACGCCATTGTGATTCAGGATAGACATTCACTTTATCACGCACCATCAGTAGCGCATCGATTACAGTGTTTCCGGTGACCACGATATTTTTGTCGTTTACATTTTCTTTTAACAGGTTTTGCCTGGAACCTTCAGTCGGTGCAAAATGATAACTTGCAATGCGGCCAACTAATGATCTATTTGCTTCCTCTGGAAATGGAGCACTCATATCACCCGTTCTTAACCCTGCTTCAACGTGTCCCACTTTAATCTGCTCATAAAAAGCGGCTAAAGCTGCAGAAAAACAGGTAGTGGTATCTCCATGCACCAGAACCAAATCTGGTTTACAGTCTCTTAACACATCCCTCATACCAAGTAATGCATTAGCGGTAACGTCGTATAAATCCTGCCCGGGCTTCATGATATTTAAATCATAGTCAGGTTTTATTTCGAACAGCTCTAACACCTGGTCCAGCATTTCGCGGTGTTGAGCTGTTACACAAACTAATGACTCAATATTTTCTGCCTGCTGCAAGCCTAATACTACAGGTGCCATTTTTATGGCTTCTGGTCTTGTGCCGAAAACGGAGAGTACTTTTAATGTCATTTGTATAATTCCTTAAACACTTACAGTCACTGGATTCCCAACAGAAGCATTTGGGAATGACAAAAGTATCGTAATATTTTTATAGCGAGTAGTTAGAATACTATGCGGAAGGAATTGTTTTATCAAATAATTCATTGCAAAATCCCACGCGTATCAATAAATAATTTTTCATTTAACTCCAGCGTTTTAATACCTTTGTATTCTTTATGATCTACCAGCAATAAAATAATATCTGCACGCCGGATAACTTCTTCACATGAAAGCAGATCAAACTCTTTATGTGATTGAAGATTAGGTTCAGAAATGAGTATTTCACCTACATTTTCTTTAATTAATTTTCTAACAATATCAACCGAAGGCGATTCTCTTAAATCATCAACATCGGCCTTAAACGCAAGCCCAAGACAACCAATAACTGGATGCTTGAATTTTTCAGCTCTGCTTTTAACTTTTTCAATAACCCAATCAGGTTTTGCATCATTAACCAGTCTGGCTGTTTTAATTAATTTTGCATGCTCGGGTGATCTTGCCACAATAAACCAGGGGTCAACCGCAATGCAGTGTCCACCTACGCCAGGGCCAGGGTTAAGAATATTCACACGGGGGTGTCTATTCGCTAAAGAAATTAATTCCCAGACATTAATACCTTCGTCATCACAGATCAGCGACAACTCATTCGCAAAAGCAATACTCACATCTCTTGAAGAATTCTCAGTGAGCTTTGCCATTTCGGCGGTTCTTGAATCGGTTGAAAGAACTTCGCCGCGTACAAAGCTATTATAAAACTCAACGGCTTTTTGAGTTGCCAGAGGATTAACGCCACCCACAATACGATCATTTTCAACCAGCTCAACTAAAATTCTTCCCGGGAGTACTCGCTCTGGACAGTGCGCAACAAATACTTCTTTTTCTGTGTCATGACCATTTTCATTTAAAATTTTAGCGACAACCTCATCAGTAGTGCCTACCGGACTGGTTGATTCGAGAATGACAAGATTGCCTGGTTTTACAAAAGGCGAAATCATTTGTGTTGCATTTTCTACGTAAGATAAATCTGGTTCGTAATCCCCTTTAAATGGGGTTGGTACAGCTATAATAAAAATATCAGCTTCAACGGGTTCCATACCGGCTTTTAAATTACCCGCATTTACAGCAGACTTCACCATGATATCCAGATCAGGTTCTACAATGTGAATTTTTCCTTCATTTATTGTATCGACTACATGTTTTGAAACATCTACACCGTGTACCTTAAAACCCTTGGTACCAAGTAAAGAAGCTGTAGGCAAACCTATATAACCTAATCCAATGACACATATTTTTTTATTAATTGCTGACACTTTTTACCATCCTCTCCAAATTACTTTGTTAGCACTACTTAAAGCTATATACATTGAGTAGATTCACATAGCTCTTTCTAGTCATTTTATTTTTTTTCTTCATTATGGCAGGGGGTAGGTTTTAAATCTCCCTTAATCCCCCTTTTTCTAAGGAGGAGACTTAATGAATGTTATTTGTTTTTCTGAATTACTTTATTTTATCTTCTCTGAATTTTTTAATCTTCTCTACCATACACATCATCAAACCTGACAATATCATCCTCACCTAAATAACTGCCTGTTTGAACTTCTATTAATTCCAGTGGAATTTTTCCGGAATTTTCTAGCCGGTGCTTTTCACCCAGAGGAATGTATGTCGATTCGTTTTCCGCCATTAAAAAGGCTTTGTCTCCACATGTAACCTTTGCGGTGCCTTGCACGACAATCCAGTGCTCAGCACGATGATGATGTAATTGCAGCGATAAACTTGCCCCTACATTTACCGTGATACGCTTTACCTGAAAACGTGAATCATTATCAATGCATTCATATGCCCCCCAGGGACGATACACCTTGCTATGAATAGTGGCTTCATCCCGATTGGCTGCTTTTAACTGGGCTACTATTTCTTTAACATTTTGCGCCTTATCTCTATGCGCAACTAAAACCGCATCGGCGGTTTCTACTACCACATGATCATTTAAACCTACTGTTGTTACAAGTCGGCTGTCGGCATGGACATAAGAGTTTTTACTGTCCTCTAATAAGACATCACCATGGGTTACATTGCCGTTTTCATCCGACTCACCAACCTCCCACAAAGCAGACCAGGAACCAATATCATTCCACTGCATGTCGACAGGAATAACGGCAGCTGAAGCTGTTTTTTCCATGACTGCATAGTCAATGGAATCTGCCGGGCATTTTTCAAATACTTCACGGTTAAGGCGTATGAAATCCATATCAATTGTTGCTGTGGATAATGCTTCTGCCGAACAATTATACATTGCGTTATTATGTGTATTTAATTCATTCAGATAAGCCGATGCTTTAAACATAAACATGCCACTGTTCCAGTAGTAGTTTCCATCATCGAGATAGGTTTTGGCCGTTTTTGCATCGGGTTTTTCTACAAATTTTTCGACACTTAAAACGCTGTCATTACCTAACTTTTCACCTGCTTTGATATAACCATAACCCGTCTCAGGCGCATCCGGTACAATACCAAAGGTGACCAGTTTATCACTGAGTGCGGCCTGGTAACCCATTTGTACTGCTGCATGAAACGCGGCTTGATCACCAATAACATGGTCTGCAGGCAAAACCAGTAACACCGGATCTTTTTCATTTTTCTGTGATTGCAGTGCGGATATTGCAACTGCTGGTGCCGTGTTTTTTCCAAATGGTTCTAAAATAATAGCCGATGGATTTATATTCATTTCACGCATTTGCTCAGCGATGGTGAAGCGATGCTCTTCGTTGCAAACAATTATGGGGTCAGCAAGACCTGTAATTCCATTCAGTCGAGTTACCGTATCCTGGATCATGGTGTAATTAGACACCATGCAGAGTAATTGCTTAGGCCGCAATGCTCTGGATAATGGCCACAACCTTGTACCTGAGCCACCGGATAATATTACTGGGATTATCATTATTTTACCTTGTCACTTATGTATTTGTTTGCGATTTATAATCATTCTTCTTTATACTTCCCTATTTTGTAAAGAGGGGTTGGGGCGTTTAAATCCCCCTCAATCCCCCTTTTTCTAAGGGGGAGGGGGAGGCTTAAGCTGTATACCCCTTTTTCTGAGAAGGAGGCTTAAGCTATATACCCCTTTTTCTAAGGGGGTGGTTTAGGCTTCATCTCCTTTTTCTTAGGGAGAGGCTTAGTTCTCCCCTCTTTAGCAAAGAGGGGCTGGGGGAGATTTAAGCTTTATCCAATATAACCTTCTTTAAATAAATAAAGCATTATTTTCTGCGCACACTCCACCGGCGTTGTGTCCGTGGTATCTATTTTTATTTCAGGGCTTAGTGGCTCTTCATATGGATCACTAATGCCGGTAAACTGTTTAATTATGCCTTTACGGGCTTTTGCATACATGCCTTTTCTGTCACGTCCTTCACAGATTTCAAGTGGGGTCGCTACATGGATTTCTATAAACGCACCGTATTCTTCAATTGTATTTCTTACCGCTTCTCGCGTTTTTTCATACGGCGCTATCGGTGCGCAGATAGCGACGCCTCTATTTTTAGTTATTTCACTGGCAACATAGCCTATCCGCCTGACATTTATATCCCGGTGCTCTTTTGAAAACGTCAGCTCACTTGACAGATTATTTCTAACCACATCGCCATCAAGCAAGGTAACGGGTCTGTCACCCTGCTCTATAAATTTTGCATACACCAGTTTGGCCAGTGTGGATTTTCCGGATCCTGACAAACCGGTAAAAAATAACGTTAGGCCTTTTTTCTTGAGGCTAAGTTTAATTTTACTTAGCTCATTTATTACTTCAGGGTACGAATACCACTCCGGCACAGGCTCATCATGTTCCAGCGCATAATTAAAATCTTTTTCCGTATAACTCAGTGTTTCTAACTTTTCACTATTCGCCTTTTTGCAAGAGATATAGTTAGCTCGTTTTTCAGAGTACCCCAGCTCTTCAACTGGAATCATTTGTATCTGTAATTTATCTTTATATTCTTCGATCAGCTTTTGTGCTGAGTATTTTTCATAAAACCGCTGACGCCCAGAACGCACACCCGGCGGTGAAGCATGTTCAGGCCCAATAATAAAATGCGAGCAAGCGTAGTTTTGCCTGACAATCATATTATGTATCGCTTCTCGCGGCCCCGCCATGCGCATAGCCTGTGGCATTAATGACAGCATCGCCAGGTATTTTGGATAATGTTTCATTATCGCCTGATAACAATGCACCCGACTGTAATACGCTAAATCACCGGGCTTGCCTACGCCTGATAAAGGATGTATCAATAAATTTGCACCCACTGACCTGGCTGCATTCACGGTTATTTCATAATGCACTTTATGCATGGGTTTGCTGGTATGAAACGCAACCACCTTGTCCCAGCCAGCTTTTTTAAATTCATTACGCAAAGTTTGCGGTGTAAATCTTATGGATTCAAAATCATAATGCGTAGGCAACTGCATACCCGTAACTTCACCACCGACATAATATTCCTTTACTTCATTGTATAAATATTTAACGCCTGGGTGATCTGCGCTGTCAGTTAAGTATATTTTATGCGCTTCATTTTTTTTATTGGCCTTCCATACAGATTGCAGATTCATCACCGCCAGCATAAAACCTTCCTGGTCGCAAAGACCAATACTATCAGCGTTAGCAAAATCATCCAGCTGTTGTTTAGAAACATCAAGTGTTATTGGAAGTGCCCATAATATACTACTTTTCGATGCTACATTCTCCAGTGCTACATTTTCCGATGCTGAATTTTCCAGTGCCATATTTTCCAGCGCCATATTTTCCAGCACAGAACTATAATTCCCCTCTGTCATAAAACCATTTAACGGATTCAGCGCGCCATTTAAAATCATTTCCAGATCACATAACTGCCGTTGATTTAAAGTAACCGTACAGTTAACTGGAATTGTTTTTTTTAATTGTTCGCTTTCTTCCACAGAAAGTATTTTAACAAATGATTCTTTTGCGTAATAATTCATAGTTATAATTGACTGCGTGCCTTCATGTATATTCTCATTCTTTGGTCTAGTTACGAGCTCAGGCTCGCACCTACAATTTACCTAAACCTATGCCGACCTTCATATGATCACAGGGTTTAGAATATCGTTATTAACCGTGATAATCTTTATACCAGTCAACAAATTTTTGTATGCCGTCTTTTAATGGCGTTGCAGGTTTAAATCCTACTGCTTCAATTAAGGCATCGATATCGGCAAAAGTTGCAACCACATCACCATCCTGCATGCCCATCATATTTTTTTCAGCTTTTTTACCCACTGCATTTTCAATGGTTTCAATAAATTCCATTAATTCGACCGGCTCATTATTGCCAATATTATAAACCCGGTAGGGTGCATAACTGGTTGCAGGGTCCGGAGATGATTTATCATATGCCTCATTCGGCTCTGCTACTTTATCGATGACACGAACTACACCTTCAACAATATCATCAATATAAGTAAAGTCGCGCTGCATTTTACCTTCGTTAAATACATTGATTGCTTCATCACGCATGATTGCTCCGGCAAACAATGAAGGCGACATATCGGGGCGTCCCCACGGACCATAAACTGTAAAGAAACGTAAACCCGTCGTCGGCAAATCATATAAATGGCTATAGGTATGGGCCATGAGCTCACCGGATTTTTTTGTAGCCGCATACAGGCTCACCGGATGATCAACATTGTCATGCACACTAAATGGCATATCTGTATTTGAACCGTAAACACTCGAACTACTGGCATAAACCAGATGCTCTACTTTATTGTATCGACAACCTTCTAAAATATTTGCGAAACCCACCAGATTACTATCAACATAAGCCAGCGGGTTTTGTAATGAATAGCGCACCCCGGCCTGTGCCGCCAGATTCATCACCCGATTAAATTGCTGTTCTTTAAACAATTCAGCCATGGCTTCACGATCTGCCATATCCATTTTAATAAATGTAAACTTGTCGTAGTCTTCTAGCTGTTTAAGGCGGTCGTGTTTAAGCTGCACTTCATAGTAATCATTTAAGTTATCGATACCGACGACTTCATCGCCTCGCTCTAACAATCGCTTAGATAAATGCATACCGATAAATCCCGCTGCACCGGTCACTAAAATTTTCATTGGATTACCTTTTATAAATCATTAAATGCCAGAACAATACAACTTGATCAGTGGTGCCCTAGCGTCCGACACAGGTATATTCAAAACCATGTGCTTCCATCATACCTTTTTCATAAACATTTCTTAAATCCACAAATACATTTCCTTTCATCATGGATTTAACGTTGGCTAAATCCAAACCACGGTATTGATTCCACTCAGTCATTAAGACAATGGCATCCGCATCTTTTATTGCATCTTCAATATTACTCATATACTGAATGGATTCGGGTAATAGTTTTTTCGCTTCTTCGACACCTTCAGGGTCATGTGCTTTAATATGTGCACCTTTATCAACCAGCGCGGGTAAAATTGCCAGTGAAGGTGAATCACGCATATCATCTGTTTCTGGTTTAAAAGTTAAACCTAATACTGCAATGGTTTTATCGGCTTCAGATCCACCCAGAGCATCGCGAATTTTTGAAACCATGCGGGCTTTTTGAGAAGCATTAACCTCAACCACCGATTCAACAATTCGACTGGAAACGCCATGTTCCTGTGCAATACGAATTAACGCCAGTGTATCTTTTGGAAAACACGAACCCCCGTACCCCGGACCCGCATGTAAAAACTTTTTACCAATACGTCCATCCAGCCCCATACCTTTTGAAACTGAATGCACATCGGCACCGACCTTTTCACATAACTGAGACATTTCATTAATAAAACTGATCTTCGTTGCCAAAAATGCATTAGACGCATATTTAATAATTTCAGCACTTTCCAGATTGGTTATATGCAGCGGCGCTTCTATTAAATTAAGCGGACGGTAAAGTTCCCGAAGTTTGTTTTCTGCTCGCTCAGACTCCACACCTAATACTACGCGGTCGGGTCGCATAAAATCACCTATCGCCGAACCTTCTCTTAAAAACTCCGGGTTTGAAGCCACATCAAAATCAGCTGAAGGATTGGTTTTCTTTATTATACGATGCACTTCACGAGCAGTCCCCACTGGCACGGTAGATTTATCTACAATCACGGTATAACCCTGCAGGTACGCCGCTATTTCTTCTGCCGCTGCATAAACGTATTTTAAATCCGCATGTCCATCCCCACGTCGTGTAGGTGTACCCACTGCAATAAATACCAGATCAGCATTTGATACTGCACTTTCTAATTCCAGTGAAAAACTTAATCGCCCGGACTTAACACTGCGGTTAACCAGATCATCCAGCCCTGGTTCATAAATTGGTATTTCACCTTTAAGTAAGGCGTCAATTTTAGACTCATCTTTATCAACACAAATTACATTTGCACCAAACTCTGCAAAACAGGCGCCGGAAACCAGACCTACATATCCTGAACCAATCATCACTACATTCATTTCAATTACCTTAATTAAATATTTTAATGAATCATATTAAATACAATTCTTATACTTTCTTTCGACAAAATTTATTTCCTGTCTTGCCGGGATAAATCGATACCCCTGTCTACTTTTCATCAATTTACAATTCAAATAAGGCGACGCTAGCGGCTCCCCGACAAAAACGCCCTGCCCTGGCATTTGCACGCTTTTCCAGTAGGCTTCAATTAAAGTATTACCCGCCAGGTATTTCTGTATAACGATTTCCGGACTGGGAAATTTCTGGGTAAAATTACATGGTTCAACAACCGCACCATAGGTTCCCGTCACTCCCGCATCAATCCAGTTTAAAGCACTCATTTGATTCCCTTTAAACAAATACCCACCCGCAGAAGTTAGATGATCTGCAATGGCGCCGGGCAAATAATTATTTTCATTTACCCATCTCACATTTTTGTGCCCTGTAAAATAAAATAATATGTCAGTTTTATTTTTTATGGCATCGGCACTTAACACGTCTATATTTAAAACCCAGCTAAATAAATATTTAATTCTGCTAAAAAATACAGCCCGTACATTTCGATGCTCATCACTTGTACTTAATAAATATGCCGTACCATCCGGTCTTGTAAAATCTGCAGAAACACCCTTATCAATTAATTTTTTTACCTTTTCCACACTACCAGCCGATAGCATCATGGATGGCCGTATATTAAAATCGGTATATGGCTGATGACTCGAGCTGTTAAAATATTTAGTTGACCGAGTTACCTTACAACCTGTTGCACAATACGCCTTACTATAGCCCAGTGAAAATGCCGACGTAATTGACATACAGCCCACTCTCCAGGGTTTTCTCCAGGCGAGTGCATAGGCCTGAATATCGTCTGTTACCTTTTCATTTAACTGACTTTGTATTTCATGAAACTCTGTTTCAGTTAACACATCTGACTGTGCTTTAAAATTTAAGTAAATAATATGACTTTCCGGTATTAAACGTTTCTGTTGATAGTATTTTGCTATTTCTACACTTTCCGGGTCGTTCTCATTTACGAGTATCGCTAATGTCTGATTACTCACCTGCGCATTGAGTGAGGGCATGTACAGCACCACAGTCATTAATATACAGGCTAGTTTTCTGAATTGATATTTCGTATCAAGCCCTCTTTATATTGCTTCGCCCAGAACCAGTCACTGGCTCAACGTAATAAATATTTTTTACACTCGCACAGACTGCTTCGCACCAATTTTTGATAACAGCTGAGAGATTAAGCTCGGCTTTAAGTCTAGACCGGCATAATCTTTATCGGTTGTATAAGCCTTATTCAGCACCGTGCCAATAACTTCATTACCCTGCAATAATTCAAATGCCTGCTTTAAATCTTTTTCCTGGGTTTGACCTTCTTCAATAACCACCAACGTTGCATCCGCATTGGGAATAAATGCTAACGTATCGGAACTTTCCAAAAGGGGCGGTAGATCAAAAATAACAATACGTGACGGGTATCTGTGTTTTACTTCTTCAACCAGTCGCTGCATTTTAGGTGAGCTTAACATTTCAGATGAGTTAGCAATGGCACGCCCTGCTGGCAATACAACAAAACGCGAAACCCCCTGCGGATGCACCAGCATGTCACCTAAAGGTTTATCATTAAGCAGGTAATCACTTAACCCGTACTCAGAATCAAAATCAAAAAATTGATCGAGTTTTGGTGAGCGTAAATTAGCATCTATTAACAAAACGGTATTATCGATTTCCCTGGCCAGACTCATGGCTAAATTAATTGCGGTGAGTGATTTTCCTGCGCCACTTCCCGGACTGGTAATCGCCAACGTATTCCAGCTTTTTTCATTTAATCGCTGCAGAACCTGCGTTCGTAATATTCTGTACGCATCAGAAATATTATTTTGCTGCTCGGTAATAATTCGTTTCTCCCTTAACTCAGTCACCGGCATCGGCACGGTACGAGTTTTGGTGTATTGAATATCCTGCTCTTCAACACGCTGTTGATTATTATTATCCGGCTTAGCGATTGAACCGGTCACTTTGCCGCCATTTTTAATACGCTCCTGACGAGCCAGTTCTAATGCCTGTTTAATACGTTCCATTATTAACCCCTTATAAATCCATCACATTTTCTGCTTTACGAATTCCTCTGAACCAGAGAACATCCAGTGGCGTCCAGAAAAAATGTATTAATAATAAAACACTCACAATACTACCGATAACAGTGCCTGTAACAATTCGGCTTATACGCTGCTTGCGTCTTAAATCATAAGTATTATAAATTAAAGGAATAACGGCCAGTGGTGCTGCCGTTAACAGTTTACTCACACCGGAAACACCCCGTACCGAACCATCCATTGCTTCTTTTAAAATAGCGATACCTAAACCCGCCGCAATTGAAAATATTAAAGATAAAAATACAATTGCAGTTCGATTCGGCTTAACCGGTTTCTCAGGAAACTGTGCGGGATCGATTAAAACAAAGGACTCACCCTTACTTTCATTTTCAAGTTCCTGCCCAATTTCTGCTTCCATCTGGCGCGCTTTTATATCCTGATAGCGTAACAATGCATTTTGCTGTTCTCGACTTAAGACCATAAAGTTTTTTTCAACCTGTGGGCTAAGTGAAATTCTTTCTTCAAGATCTAAAAGTTTTTTATCAAGTCTGGCTTTCCTCAGTAGATTTGATTTAATTTCAGTTTCAATCGCTTGCAACTGTGTCTGCACTGAAATATAAGCCGGATTATCTGGCTGCATTTTCATCACCTGCACTTCAGTTTGTGCGGGGTTTTCTGCAATGGATTTTTCCAGGGCTTTAATTTCAGAATCCAGCCGTATAACATCCGGGTGAGTAGCAGAATACTTTTTCTTAGCGGCAGCATGCTCACTGCGTTTTCTGGTTAATGTTTTTGCTAGCTCCTGAGTATCCACGCCCTGACCTGTTTGTTCACGTAGGCCGGCAATTTCCCGTTTGATTTTTACAATGTCCGGATGTTTTTTCGAGTACTTTGCAGATAAACTTGCATACTCGGATTCAAGCGCTTTTAATTTCGATGCCGGATCTAAAATAGACTCACCGGTTGCTGAACGCATATTGGTTAACGGATTAATTTGTGTCAGCTGACTCTGTAAAAATATCTGACGCTCTTTTAACGCTCTTAATTCGGAAGCAACCGCATCCTTCTCTGACTCTGTTCTGTTGAGCATCGATAAATTCATGGCCGCCATATCCGGCAGGCTATCCGCATACTTTTCTTTATATTCTGCTAGCTGTTTACTCGATTCCGCTATTTTTTGTTCTAACTTTTCTGTTTCATCGGTTAAAAATGTATAGGTTTCTGCTGCTTTATCCTTACGGGTTTTTAAGTTTTCCGCCAGAAATAAACTGGTTAGCTCACCCGCCACTTTTTGAGTCGATCCTGGACTGCTGCCTTCATAGGAAAGACTAAATGCAATCGTTGCAACACCCGGACGTCCTGTTCGAGGGTCTACCACATCGGCACTAATCATATCTAAACCGATATCATTACGCATGGTTTTCAGCACTTCTTCAGAAGTATTACGCTTTCGCTCTTTCACATAAAGATTATACTTCTCAATTATTTGCATCAAATTCGGACGCGTCATAACACTTTGACTGATCGTCTGAATTCGCTGAGCCGCAAAGGATGTCACCGTGGAGCGCACCAGCTCATTTGGAATTTCCTGCTCTTTAATTAAAATCGTTGCCGATGAGCGAAACGTGGGTGGCCACACTAACGCGGTTATTAAGCCCATCAAAAACACAATAAGACCTGTAGCTATAATCGCCGCCTTTCTACGGCTAACAATCGCCAGATAATCTTGAATACTTTTTTCCTGTTCTTCCATATTGATCTTTCTTACTAATAAGTGGTTACGAATTTAGGCCAGTGTAAAAATAAATTTACGTACACTGCGTTAGATGTGATATCACCGCCAATATCCAGATTTGTGTAATCCTGGGCTATATGCCGGTATAAAAATTGTAGATTCCAGTTTTTACTTAGCCTGTAAGTCACTGAAGGCTCGATGCGATATTGGGTTCTGTCGTTAAGAAACGATGATGCGGTTCCATTTACGGTTGAAGATTCTGAGCCATTCAGTAATAAGTTAGTTGTGAAGCGCTCGGTATTTTTAATATTAAATTGATAGGTTGCGCTGCGCACTTCCTGGGCACCACCAAAACTGGAAGGTGAAATAGTTCTTCCACCGCTGAAACGATGAGATGCGGTTTCTGACTTACTTGTGTAGCTTAAGTTTGTAACTATTCCATTATTTTTATTTGATTGATCCTGAATAACTGGAGCAACAAATGGACTATCGGGACACTCTTCATTGATCGGTAAAAAAAGCTCCCCACTAGCTATTATTTCACAGGCAACCGTAACATCCGTTCTTAGTGAGTCCAGCCTGCGCCCACCTAATGAAAGACTCAAATCTGATGTCGGGTTTATATTGTAGGTATAGTCGAGTTGCAAAACGGCCTGATCATAGGAAAAACTGGTATCCGGACTATCATATTCTGAGTAGGATGATGTAAACCCTAACTGATGATTTTCTGCCGGCATCCAGTAGGCAACAAAGCTTAAACTATTATTATCATAATCCGTGTAATTACGACTTGTTACTTTACCGTAAGTTACCTGGGTGCTATTTACATTAAAGCGGACCTGAGAGGTCTCACTGGTATTCCAGCGAACGGAGGGTGATAGTGATACTGTGGTACGCACAGTACGATCACCTATGCCGGCATCATTTGAGGTACCAAAATCTGTATCGAAATTGGTATTTTTACTGTAATTAGCACCCAGTCGCCAGTCGGTTAATTCTGTCTGTCGCCCACTATTAAAATCGAAAAATAAATTTTCACTGTCGCCATCTTCAATATCCTGAAAACGTGTGATTTTAGCCCGGGTATCTATCGACATATCCCAGCGTTGCAACTCTTCACCTGCAAACTTAAGCCGGGGCTCAAGCGTATATCCGCTTGAGGCTTCCGGGTTATTATCATCCGCACGCATTCTGACATTATCGTTGTACTGCCCCTTTAGAGAGAGGCTGGGTTCAGATTTCCACTCAGCCGCATTTAATACGCCAGAACAAAACAGACAGAAACCTGTAATATAAACTAGAATTTTTTTCATCTTAAAACTCATAACCACAACAACTCAATAAGTTTTAAGGTACAACAACAACATCACCACTTTGCAGGATGATGTTCTGTTTTAACTTATAGCCACCGGCAACTTCATCGTATTCAAAAGGCATGCTCTTGATACCGGCTTTTACACGGCGCAGAATTTTAATATTATTTGAGCTTGCGTAGGCATTTAAGCCCCCCGCCATTGCCAGTGCCTGTAGAACATCTATATAGGCGGTGCCCACGTATTCGCCGGGACGATTAACTTTTCCAACAACGAAAATTTTGTTATTCTGAATTTGTCGAACAGAAACCGTGACCACCGGATCCGGAATAAACTGTTTGATTTTATCGGTGAGTACTTTCTGTAACTGGACAACACTTTTCCCCCCGGCCTGGACATCACCCGCCAGTGGGAAGCTCATGCCTCCGTCCGGGCGAATTAACACTTCCTCCTGCATGCCCTCTTCTTTCCAGACAGAAATAGACAGCACATCCCCGGGACCAATTTTGTAAACCGGCAGGGAAACGCCGGAGCTTGAGGTTGCCCCGCTTGAGGTAGCCCCATTGACTAATGAGGCGGATAAAAATAAAACAGCAAGTCCCTGCACAAGAACCTGAGTACACCCCTTAATTGACCCAATAATCGAACCCTGAAATAACCCCTGAAAAATCTTCTGTATTTTATCTTTTATTATTTTATTCATTAGTAACCGCTAATACATATCCATCTAAATGTCGCCACATAATAGGCAATCTGCGAGTTTGATGCAAAGACTTTAAAGCATTAACAGCACTAACGGGCAGGGTAAGTTTTTTTATGTGGGTATTAGCACATTAATCGAAGAATTTAATTTAAAGGTAAGTGACTTTGAAGGCCGTTTTAACGCCCCTCTGGTAGGCGTTAGCTGTAGTAGCTCATACCTGACCTGACAATTTATAAAATAGCTTCAGACTAAATCTTACAGTTTGTTTGAAGATTAAAGTCTCAATTACCTCAGGTTAGCGGACTTTTGGCTCCCCTCTTAGAAAAAGAGGGAAGGCAGGTAAGACCAGGGGCTTTCAGGTTTGTAGTGATCAATATGTAGAAGTAGGGGGGAGATTTAAAAAGACGCTGATTGCACCCTTCTCACATCAGGGCAAAACAACTTAATGATTTTAAATCCCCCTCAGTCCCCCTTTTACTAAGGGGGAGGCTTAACTTCCGCTCTGTGGTGGGCAATGCCATTAACTTAAGGATAACTGTTTTATTTTCATTAGGTTAGAGTTATCATTCTGATTAACAAATTAAAACTAACGGGTAGCAACAAATGAATTCTTTAAAAAGAGCTTCAAACTGTTCATTATTTGACCCAAATTGTACAAAAAGTAACCAATAAAATATATTCTCCCGAGTTTATTGCTCAACATCGTAAATCAGATAAAGATTTTACTCGAAATCGCTCTCTAACTTTTCCTCGCTTAATCAGCTTTATGTTAAACATGGTTAACGGCTCTATCCAGAGTGAACTTAGTCGGTTTTATCAAGTGATTAATGACAGTCCTGTTTCTATAAATTCTGTTTCTACAGCAGCTTTTTGCAAAGCACGTAAAAAGTTTTCTCACACGGCCTTTAAAGCACTCAACGCATGTTTAATTGATACTTTTTATAAATCGCCTCAGGTTAAAAAGTGCAAAGGATTTAGATTGTTAGCCGTAGATGGATCGGTCACCAGCATACCTGACACACCTGAACTATTAGAACGATTTGGTAAAGCCAGACGTCATTCACTAAAGCCTGCTGTTCGTATTTCGCAGCTCTACGATGTACAAAATAAATTAAGTATTGATGTACAAATTGATGCTCATTCGACAGGCGAAAGAGATCAGGCTGTTAAGCATTTAAAATTTACTGAAGAAAACGATTTGATTCTTTATGATCGAGGTTATCCTGCTGTCTGGTTATTTATTCTTCATCAAATTAAAAATGTAAATTATTGTGCACGTGTAACCGTTGATTCGTCTAATATTTTAAAAAATTTTTTACGTTCCGATAAAAATGAGGATACCGTATTTTTTCCTTGTTTAGAAAAATCACTCAGACGGTGCAAAAAAGACGGCTTACCCACATCGCCTATTAAAATAAGGCTTATACGCGTTGTCTTACCCTCGGGTCAGACAGAAATATTGATGACATCGCTACTAGATAAAAATCTGTACCCATTTAAAATTTTCAAAGATTTATATCACCAGAGATGGGGTATTGAAGAAGATTATAAATTAATGAAAAGTCGTTTGGTTATTGAAAATTTTTCAGGTGTTTCTGAAGAAGCTGTATTGCAAGATATACATGCAAAAGTATTAACCAAAAACATTGCCGCTGTGGCTATTATTGAGGCAGACATAATAAAAAATAAAAAGCATAAACATCGAAAGCATCATTATAAAATTAATACCACATACACGCTTAGTCAACTGAAAGACAATATTGTAAGATTTCTCATGAGAATAGCGCCACCAGATTTATCCAGGTTATTGATAGCGCAGATAGCAACGGCTGTTAATGCGTATAGACCAGATCGGCGTTTTTCCAGGGAGCAAAAGCAAGTACACTGGAAAAGTAATAAATACGGCATGGCTTACAAGAGAGTTGGCTAGATGCTTAAGTTAATGGCATTGCTGTGGTGGGAGCAGACTTGTAGATACTAACTATCACGCAAGCGTCTATTACAGGATGCAGGCTGTCAGATAATAGCCAGGTGAGATTGTAACTATTGCAGGATGAATTATTCCGATATATTGTTAAATCCAACATTGATACTACAAACCACTATTTCAAAGTAACGCGACTCTTCTGACGTTGGGCAATAAAATCAATAGGTTAGCCGCATATACGTGGAGGGTGAAAGTTCTAGGCCTCTTCCCGGCACCCTATTTAAAATACCCTCACACCCCGTAACGCCTAGTTACAAACCAAAAATCAAATACTTAGTCCCGTTTACATTGATTTTAGTAATATGTCATGACGCACTCATGTTCAGCGATGTTCAGAACAAACTCAATTTTACATTGTTAGCTTTCATCGTCACGATCATAGGGAAATTTAGTATGGCCATATCTGATAGCAAAGATCGATAAAGCAAGAATAAGTACTGCACCTGAAAGACCCAGGATTCTTAGCGTATCCAGGTTTTTCATATCAAGAATCATGTAGCGGGCCACCGCCACGATCGCGATGTAAAGCGGCATGCGAACTGGCAGCTTTCCTGACTTAAGATATATTCCTACCATAGCCAATACTTCAAGGTATATAAAAAGCAATAAGAGGTCAGCCAATGTCACATCCATTGCTTGAAACATTGATACTATTTCAAAGCTCATGGCGATGACTGTCGCAATAGCGATAATAAGTAAACCTATGCCTTCAACAAAGACTAAAGCTTTGTGACCTGAGTTCTTAATCTTAATCATTCATTTTTCCACCTATTAAAAAATTGCTAACACTTTTATAAAACAACGTTATAAATATAACCTAGTATCTTCTAGGGACATCTTCTAGAGACATCTTCTAGGGACATCGTCTAGGGACATCGTCTAGGGAACCTGTTTCCAGTTAATCTGCCATTTCATCGAAAATCTTTTTAAGGGCTGAACTACCACTCCCATCAGAAGCGTGAGTCTCTATATCGAGGTATTCATTTTTCTTTTCTTGCGATTCAAAATATATTTTGATCGCTCCCTGACCTTCACCTTCAATAACATGGGTGCATTGTCTAAATTGGTTACATCATTCAGCGATTTGAAAAAATCATAATGCATTGCCCTCCCCGCTACATCACTCCATTGCGCTGTAAATTTTAAATGCGCAATACTGTTTTCATGAATACAAATATCATTCATTAAAGCGGCTTGTTTCATAACGATGACCTCAATGCCAGTTGTTCAGGAAAGGGTTCGAGATAATGTTGTTCTGAAATATAATGTTGTGGATGAACACGCAGATGGTGCCTCAACAAAGTCACCGGGGTAATCAAAGGAAGTTGACGTTGTCTATAAGCTTCAAACAACGACAACAATTCCTGCTTATCCTCACGGCTGATAGCCTGTTTCAAATAACCCATAATATGTTGCAGCACATTGACCTGGCGACCTCGCTGCGTGGTGATTTTCATGACTTGCATAAATCTACTGATATATTTTTCACGCCTTTGAATCAGGTCTTTTGATGTCGTCCCCGACACCAGACGTCCGAGTTCCTGATAAAAATGACTGCCGCGGGCCATCAGCAATAACTTGTGCCTGGCATGAAATTCAATGAGTCCCTGAACATTTCTCTGCGGGTGACTTATTGCTTTCCAACGGCGATAGGCATAAACACGTTCAAAGAAATTTTCGCACAGATCGGCATCATTTAAGCGCCCTTCATCTTCTACGGGAATGAGCGGATATTTATCCATAAATGTTTTTGCAAACAGCCCGACGCCTTCTCTGTTTTTAAACCCGTCTTTATGTATCACCAGCGGCACTCGAAAAGCACCACAACTGGGGGAATCTTTTTTGAAAATGAACCCGTCAAGATGTTCTAACTGATTAACTTTTGCAACAGAATAATGTATTAACTGGTCGGTGACCTCCGTCTCTGGATGTTTACTAAATACCAGACGAGTCTCTTTACCTTGCTGACGTAGTTGCATCGTGGGTCTTGGCATTCCAAAACCGGCTTCCATTTCAGGGCAAACAGATTCGAAATCAATATAATTGGATAGTGACGATAAGATGAAATTATTTTTCTTATGTCCACCATCAAAACGCACCGGCTTACCAAGTAAGCAAGCACTTACACCCAGTAGTGGTCGTGAGGATTTATCTCTATAATTTTCATAGAAAATATCATTAGAATTATCACTGGAAACTTCATTTATCTTTGATTTATTAACATCATCAAGTGAGCTCATCTCAAGACCCTCCTGCTGCAAGCGCTAACTGTTTACTCAGTGTTAAGGCATTATTCTTAACATTACTGTCCAGATCATTAACATCCAGGTCTTTCTTTAATTCGGGCCAGGCAGATGCATTCTCGATGATTCGATTAACCATAAACTCAACATGCTGCGCTGATGAATTTAAAGCGAGAACATATTCAAAAGACTGACCTCCTGCCGCGATAAATTCTGCATGCCCTTCAATCGCTATTTCTTCCAGTGTTTCCAGACAATCGATTGAAAAACCTGGACACACAACGGTAATATTTTTTACGCCCTCGTCTGGTAGCTCAACAAATCGTTTAGCTGCATAGGGCTGTAACCACTCTGCTTTTCCAAATCGTGATTGAAATGCCATTTCCCATTGATCTTCATGTAAATTCAATTCGGCTGCGATTAATCTTGCGGTTTTATGACAGTGACAAAAATAAGGATCTCCCGCCTGCAAAGTGGCTTTAGGCATGCCATGAAATGAGATAAATAATTTATGTCCCTTATGCAGTTTTTTATTTGTTAAATGATCATTTGCTTGCCAATGTGCATATATAGATTGCGCTACAGCTAATATGTAATCTGGATCATCGTGATATGCGCCGAGCATTCTTAGCTCTGGCACCCATCGCCATTTAGATAAACTTGAAAACACCGCATCTGCCACAGAACCAGTGGTTGCTCCAGAATATTGAGGATACAAAGGCAACACCATAATGCGCTCTGCACCCGCTGCCTGAAGCTTCTCTAGTCCATCTTTAATGGATGGATTGCCATAACGCATGGCGAGCTGAACATTGCACTGACCGGCAATACGCTCATCGAGTCGTGTTTGTATTTTTGAACTTAAATCAGCAGTGCCCTCCATCAGCGGCGAACCCTGCTCACTCCATACTTTCTGATAGGCGCGTGCCGACTTTGCAGGTCTGAGTCGTAAAATGATGCCATGCAGTATTAACATCCAGAGTAATTTAGGGATTTCAACAACACGGTGATCAGATAGAAATTCAGCCAGGTAACGCCTCACAGACGAAGTCGTCGGCTCATCAGGTGTGCCCAGGTTTACCACCAATACCCCCATACCCGCGCTGCGACCATGTTCAAAACTGGATAACCCTTTAAACCGTTTACCGGTTAATTGACCTGCTAGCTGTTTGCCCACTTGTGTCACCTATTTATTAGTAAAAGTTCTTAACGTAAATATCATTAGAGTCCTGCTAGCTCCGTTAACTGCAGCCATCTTCAAATAACTGTACAAGCTATTTGTACAACGATTAAAACATTATACATAAAACTTGTACATGTCAAATATTCTTGTACAATAAATCTATGGAAAAATCAAAAAGAAAGAATCCGGACACAATGAGTACTGATCAGGGAACAGATCTGGATCGCTTTCCAATACGCGTGCTGGCTGAAAAAACATCCGTTGGCACATCTACTCTGAGGGCGTGGGAGCGACGTTACGGGCTATTACACCCTGAAAGAACACCAAAAGGGCATCGTTTATACTGCAATCTGGATGTAAAACGAGTATTAAAAATTCTTGATTTACTGAATGATGGACACACCCTGCCGAGCATTGCTAAGATGCTGTCCGTTGAAAATACTTCTACAACATCTATAAACTTATACGAGCCCCTATACGAGCCAAAGAAGCGTGAGCCCTCGCCATCAATTGCCAATACGGCTATGGCCACCCTTGCCAATACGGCTATGACCACCTTATGGGACGAATACATAAAATCCACCCTCGAAGCTACCGCTGACTTCAATGTTGAGCGAATTGATGCCCTATATAATGAAGCCTCTTCACTTTATCCTGTTGATATGGTGACCGACCGCCTGATACAACCGACCATCGCCATACTGGGCAATCGATGGAAAGAACATCCGCAAAGCGGGGTTGGCGAAGAACACTTTTACACCAGCTGGTTAAAGAACAGACTGGGTGCGCGTTTTCATCATGCCTACTCCCAGGCCCGAGGGGCGCGCATAATCTGCGCCTGTGTTCCCGGCTCATTCCATGAAATTGGCCTGATGTTATTTGCCCTGTCGGCACTGGCCAGGGGTTACCGGGTATTGTATTTTGGCGCCGATCTGCCACTTGACCAACTGCCTTACATTACCCAACGCTCAGCTGCAAAAGCGGTGGTACTGGGCGCGCAAACCCGCATGGATGACAATGTAAACAAGGAATTAACAGCCCTGACTAAAGCATTGAACACCCCGCTATTTATTGGTGGTTCGAATAAATTAATAGATACTGACGCCTTTCAGGCAAGCGGTGGAATTTTATTAGGCGCTAATGTATCTGTAGCACTCAAGGTATTTGAAAGTCATGTAGCCGCCTATTCTGCAACGCAAGTCGCATCAACATATAACCGCTCAAAGACCGCTCGAGAATAACCATGTACACCCTGCTCTGGTTTCAACGCGATTTACGGCTCAAAGATAATCCCGCATTAAGCTGGGCATTGCAGCAGGGCAAACCCGTTATCGCGGTATATATTTACAGCCCCGAAGAAGATGCCATCTGGACAGAAGGTGGAGCATCTCGCTGGTGGTTACATCAAAGCCTTAAAAAATTATCAGGTGATTTACTGAAGTTAGATATTAAATTGCAATTTTTTAAAGCCAGTTCAGTGGAAAGCATTTGCCAGCTGATTACACACGCTCACGTCAGCGACGTTGCATGGACCAATAGACATGAGCCTCATCGCATTCAATATGAAAATGAAATCGAAACCGAACTATTAAAAAAAGGCATTGCGGTAAAACGAATTAATGAGGGTTTAATCAGCAGACCGAATGATTTTTTAACTGCAAGTAAAAATACACCCTATCGAGTATTCACGCCATTTTATAAAAAGTTACGCCGTGAGTTAGATCTTTGCAGCTTTCACACTCATAAGAACAGCCATAAGAACAGTCATGTAAAATCTTCTGGCTTACCTGCTAAGCCTGTCAAAAATTCACTAACACTAGAGCAACTTGATTTACTTGATCATCACCCCTGGCATGAAAAGTTACACAGTCACTGGTCACCTGGTGAGCAAAGTGCGGGCGAAACACTGGATAGTTTTATAGATAATGCTTTATTTAATTACACATCTGAAAGAGATATTCCTGAAATAGACGGCACCTCCAGGCTTTCACCTCATCTTCATTTTGGTGAAATTTCAGTGCCACAAATTATCATTCAGCTGACACCGCTTATTGAAATACAGGGAGGCTGTATTTCTCAACAGGCAGAAGCCTATCTCAGACAACTCGTCTGGCGCGAGTTTGCTCGTTATACACTTTGGCATTTTCCTGAAACAAGTACACAGCCGATGAATCCAAAATTCACAAAAGCCTTCTGGAAAACAGACAAAGTGAATTTAAAAAAATGGCAGCAAGGTAAAACCGGAATCCCCATTATTGATGCCGGCATGAAACAACTATGGGAAAGCGGCACCATGCATAATCGTGTGCGTATGTTAGTCGCCTCATTATTAACAAAAAATATGGGCATTGCATGGCAGCAAGGTGCTCACTGGTTCTGGGATACCCTGGTTGATGCTGATCTTGCGAATAACACAATGGGCTGGCAATGGGTAGCCGGCTGTGGGGTTGATGCTGCACCCTATTATAGAATTTTTAACCCTGCCACGCAGGCTAAAAAGTTTGATAAGCAGGGGCACTATATTAATCGCTGGTTAGACAAACCCTCGACGATGAAACCAGCAAAAGCTGTTGTTGATTTAGCCACCAGCCGAGTAAATGCACTCGAAAGATACAACAACATAATCAGGCAGTCCAAATTAAATTAAAACCATTTTACTTAATAGAAAATTTTACAGGAAACATTATGAAAGCACTTGTACTTGTCGCACATGGTAGCAGACGCCAGGCATCTAACGATGAAGTGGTCGCTTTGTCTAAACTTATTGAAGAACAGATGAAATCTGAATACCCTATTATTGAAGCAGGCTTCCTGGAACTCGCTGAGCCGCTCATACCTAATGCCATAGACCAATGTGTCAAACAGGGTGCGACCGATGTCTGTGTAGTACCTTACTTCCTGTCTGCCGGACGACATGTACAGGAAGATGTCCCCGCTGAAGTTGATAAAGCCAGACAAATGCACCCGACCACGCCTATGGACGTGCTACCCCATATCGGTGGGTCTGCAATGATGGTAGATCTGATTAAACAATCCGTAGTGAATAGATAAAATTAAGTATTTTTTTATATTAAATATTAATCTTTTTTTAGTCAGACACCCGCTACTCTATTGACGATATAGTTAATAAATAAAACCTTTCTATACCTTTAATATGGGTAATAGAATGAAATTAAACTATTTAAAATTTATGAAGAGAATAAAATGAAAATACTTATTACAGGTGGCACAGGATTTATTGGATCCGCTCTTTGCGAAAAATTACTGAATAATAAAAAAAATGAGCTGACTATATTAAGTCGAAACCCTGAAAAAATAAAAATACCCGCTAATGTTATTTCCAGTCTTAATCAACTTGAAAAAGACACATCGTTTGACGTTATAATTAATTTGGCTGGTGAACCAATAGCAGATAATCGATGGACAGACGAACAAAAACAAAAAATCATTATAAGCCGCATTGATACAACAGAGAAAATCATTGAATTCATAAAAGCTGCAAAGTACAAACCTAAATTACTCATTAATGGTTCCGCCATAGGATATTATGGAATTAACAAAACCAATAACGTTATCGACGAAAACGGGTCAGGTGATGATAGTTTTTCAAGTAAATTATGTAAGCAATGGGAAACTGTTGCATTGAAAGCAAATTCATTTGGCGTTCGCACCTGTTTACTACGAACAGGTATAGTGCTTGGAAAAAATGCAGGGGCATTAGGAAAAATGCTACTTCCATTTAAAATGGGCTTAGGAGGGAAAATAGGCTCAGGACAACAATGGATGTCCTGGATCCATCTGGATGATTTAGTGGGTATTATTTTATATTGCATTGAACACGGTGATTTAAATGGCGCTATAAACGGAACCTCACCGAATCCATCGACAAATCAAGACTTTACAAAAACACTGGGTAAAGTATTAAATCGGCCAACTTTTATGTCCATTCCAGAAATAATTATAAAACTATTAATGGGGCAGATGGGTGTAGAGCTATTATTATCTGGCAAAAAAATATTACCCATCAAAATTTCAGAGAAAGGCTATCAATTCCAATACCCCACACTTGAGAACGCGCTTCAGAATATATTATGAAGCGTATGACACCATTTGATGAATTAGACATTGATGTTATTAAAAAATTTTTAGTATCTAATTCAATTTTATAGGTTAATTTATGACGCGGATTTTAGTCACAAGTGCGCCACATTGAAAAAGTTGGGCCAGGGAGTACACTCACTGGTCGACTAAAACACAATGTGAGACAGCTTATGACGAAGCCTTATATCCACCTGACCCAGG